>ENA-OPXB01000903-OPXB01000903.1-human-gut-metagenome-genome-assembly--contig:-NODE-903-length-18691-cov-8.030693_pt1 | contig 18691 bp, 19 predicted proteins | sample MGYA00241516_ERZ502024 | MGnify/ENA primary metagenome ERZ502024 (study PRJEB25962, sample SAMEA2041926) | human gut metagenome | biome: human gut; feature: human-associated habitat; material: faeces...
AATCGCTGAAACCCGCATAAACACTGGCTTTTTTAAGCAACTCGATTTATTCAAACTCAATCGTTCCCGGTGGCTTACTCGTCAAATCATACATTACCCGATTGACGCCCTTCACCTCATTAATAATTCTGCTCATAACTCTCTGGAGCACCTCAAACGGGATCTCTGCTGACTCAGCGGTCATGAAATCGACCGTATTAACAGCACGCAGTGCCACGGCATAGTCGTAGGTGCGCTCGTCGCCCATGACACCGACGGAACGCATGTTGGTCAGTGCTGCAAAGTACTGGTTCGGCATCCAGGATGGTGCCTTTCCGTTTGCTTTGGTGTATTCCTCCACTGCCTTGTCCACTTCCTCGCGGTAGATGGCATCGGCATCCTGCACGATCTTGACTTTCTCGGCATTTACTTCTCCGATGATACGGATACCGAGTCCCGGTCCCGGGAATGGCTGACGGAAAACAAGTTTTTCCGGGATGCCAAGTTCAAGTCCGGCTTTTCTTACCTCATCCTTGAAAAGGTTGCGAAGCGGCTCAATGATTTCTTTGAAATCAACGAAGTCCGGCAGACCGCCTACGTTGTGGTGGGATTTGATGACGGCTGACTCTCCGCCAAGTCCGCTCTCAACGACATCCGGGTAAATGGTTCCCTGTGCAAGGAAATCAACGGCACCGATCTTCTTTGCCTCTTCCTCAAAGACACGGATGAACTCCTCACCAATGATCTTACGTTTATGCTCCGGCTCTGTCACACCGGCTAATTTTCCATAATAACGGTCCTGTGCGTTGACACGGATAAAGTTCAGATCAAACTGTCCGTTTGGTCCGAATACTTCTTCGACCTCGTCGCCCTCATTTTTGCGGAGAAGACCATGGTCTACGAACACACAGGTAAGCTGTTTTCCGATTGCACGGGATAACAGACCTGCTGCAACGGAAGAATCCACACCGCCGGATAAGGCAAGCAGTACTTTTCCGTTACCGACTTTTTCACGGATCTCTTTTACCGTATTCTCAACAAAAGAATCCATTCTCCAGGTTCCCTCACAACCGCAGATGCCGCGTACAAAGTTGTGAAGCATCTTTGTGCCTTCCTGTGTGTGAAGCACTTCCGGGTGGAACTGGATTGCAAATAATCCTTTCTCCTGGTTCTCTGCTGCGGCAACCGGACAATCCGCCGTATGTGCAACGATGTTAAATCCCGGTGCAGCCTTTGAAATATAATCGAAATGACTCATCCAGCAGATCGTATTTTCTGATACGCCGGTAAATAACGGTGATGACGTATCGACCATAACCTCGGTCTTACCATATTCACGGACAGGTGCCTTTTCCACCTTTCCTCCAAGTACGTGCATCATCAACTGCGCACCATAGCAGAGTCCTAAAACCGGCACGCCGAGTTCAAATAATTCTTTTGAACAGGTCGGTGAATCAGCTTCATAGCAGCTGTTCGGACCGCCGGTAAGAATGATTCCCTTTGGATTCATTGCCTTGATCTGCGCGATATCCGTCTTGTAGGAATATATTTCACAGTAAACATTGCATTCTCTGACACGTCTCGCAACCAGCTGGTTGTACTGACCGCCAAAATCAATGACAATTACTTTCTCATGATCCATTGATCTTCTTCCTCCTGATGTTTTCGTTGCCTGCAATCTGTTCATGACGATGCCTTTTTCAAAAGCATATCCTTCCCTGATACAAGCTTTAATGATACTTATTATAAGATACGTTTTAGGAGTTTACAAGGCGTTTTTCCCTACATTACGGTATTTTGTCATTTTTATTAAAAAAATACATGCTTGTGGCTCAAATATCACTTAATTGTAAAAGACACTTACCTGAGAATTTCTGTTTAAAAACCAATCTGATATATTTTAAAATCTATGAATTATAAAACAAAAATACATATCCCTTTCCATCTCCGGTCATACTATCCACATGAAAAGACATTCCAATCTCCCGGATTTTTCAAAACTCTGCGCACCGGAGCAGAACTCTATACAGGATGCAGTTTCCCTGCTGATCCACTTCTTCTTTCTTGGAAGCTTTTGGGGATTTCTCTGGGAAACCCTTATCTTCATTGCAAAAGATAATACTTTTCGCAACCGCGGATTTTTTTATGGTCCCTGGCTCCCCGTTTATGGCATCGGAGCGGTAGTATTTTACTGTCTGTTTCATTCTTCCAGAGAAACTATATCCATCAGGTCTCTCCACAAATCAAACCGACTTTTTCTTTTTAAAACAAAATACCACCCGCTCACAATATTCATAAAAACTGCCCTTCTCGGAACAGCTTTAGAACTTGTGATCGGATGGTTCCTTGATATCTTTTTCGATTTACGATACTGGGATTACAGCAGTTATCCTTTTAATTTTCACGGATATATCTGCCTTCTGTCAGCAGTCGGATTTGGTGTTGCCGGCATGCTCTGGATCTGCGTGTTTTCTGAAATTTTCCGAAAACTCTGGTTTTCCCTGCCGCCAGGCTTCAGACGTGGCTTCAACAGTGTGCTGATACTCTTATTTCTCGCGGACTGCGCTGCTGCGCTGATTTTTCCCAATACCGGACATGGAATAACTTTTTAATTTCTGACACTTCCGCCCTCTAAAAATTCGCTTTCCTCTTTCATGACCTGTTCTTCTTTTTCTTTAAAGATCATTCCGAAAATAGTTCTCACAAGCGGACCTGCAAAAAAGATCTGCCAGAAAAATGCCATTGGGAAATTCAGTGCTGTTGTCTGAAGCCACACTGCGATCACTTCTTTTCCTGCATGTTTAAATAAAAGTGTTGCTGCCAGGCTCATTGTCGGACACATCAGACAGACTGTGATTGATGAAATGGCAAGGATCAGCATGATCGGTTTGTCCACGCCCGGTGTCACGATACGAAATGCAAGTTTTTTGGACAGTGATCCATAGAGGAAAAAGTCAAGAATAAACGCAAGCGGTCCCATAATGATCAGTTCATGAAATGCATTTAAAAATACAACGTTGCTCATTCCTCCCATGTTCAGTGCAATGTTGTAGCAGATCATTGCGTACACCATGACGAACACCATTAAAATAGTAAATACGACTTCCTGTAACTTTGTTTTTGGCATATTTTTCTCTCCTCATTCTTTTGATAAAATAATTATTTTTGCCGACAAAAAAACAGAGAAAGCAATCTTTGCGATCGCTTTCTCTGCTGCACGTCGTGTGATTATTATAGCGTATTCCAAAAGCTCATATAATAGTTTTAATTTCACAAACTTTTTTTGTAATTCATGGAACTCATTGTGCAATTTTGTAAATTGTATTTTTCCATCTCCTGAAATACATTTTCCCGTTTTATGAAACACGTTTTTGTTTTAATAAACTTTTGTTTTATGAAACACGCCCATTTGTTTTAATAAACACGCTTTTACGTTTTATGCATGCTGATGCAGATATTTCTCCCTTGTTGCAAGTCCACCACGGATATGGCGCTCGGATTTATTGACATCTAACACTTTGCGTGCCTCCGCTGCAAGCGATGGATTGACCTGGACAAGGCGTTCTGTAACATCTTTATGTACCGTACTCTTGCTAATCCCAAAATGTTTCGCCGCCTGACGCACCGTCGTATTATTATCAATAATATATCTGGCTATTTCCATAGCTCTTTCCTCAATATAGGTTTTCACAAAAACTCCCCTGCAATACTTGTTTTTACATTGTATGCAGGGGAGTTATATACTATTCTTTCAAACATTTATTGCAGCAGTTCCTGTTGTGCAGCCTGCTGCTGTTGATGATATGCATTTTTCTGTTCATACATCCGCCAGTCAGCTTCCATGATCTTCTCATTAAATTCTTTTCCGTGCTCTACCCAGGTAACTCCCACTGAAATGCTAATATTGTTGTTCATCATTTCACAGACAGATCTTACATTATCATAAAATTGCGTTTCTGTCGTACCCGGATCAAATACTGCAATGCCAACCTGAAACTGATCCATACTCTGATATTTTTCTATTTCCTCATTGTATCTGTTACGATTATCTTTCATATTTACATCCGACATGTCGATTTCAGTCTTAGCAACTCCGGTGTATTCGATCCAGAATTTTTTTCTTTTTCTCCCACATGTGCCAATCCGGTACCTTTTGTTTTCGCGGACTTTTCCACATTGTGATAATAACATTCTAGTGTTGCAAGTTCACAGATCGACCGGATCTGTGACAGGGCAGGTTTATTGACAACAATATTTTCCTCTTCCTTTGCCAGCACAAGCATATCCTTCTCTTCTACTGCACGCTCTGTCAGATCCGCTCTGCACATTTCATACGCTTCCTGCGATATCGTTTCTGTTTCATATTTTTATTTTCAAAAATATAATCCATAGAACCAAAACCTACCGCCATGTTCTGTATCTCACTCTCCGGAAGTGTGAGGGTGATTGTTTTTGTTTCCTCCTCAAAGGTTCAATTACACATTCCATTCTACAATAAGGTCTCTTCACCCCCTGTTTTTTAACAAAAGAATATTTTTTCACCCTACAGTTTCTTTATCTTAATATTTTTTCCAGCACCCTTTGACTTAAAAATAGCTTTATAATCAGAAACTTTTTTTGCCGGTACTTTAAAGGTTGCATTTTTCTTAATGTTCTTGAATGCATCCTTTCCAACACCTGATTTTTTCAGTTTTGTTGTCTTTAATGTGATATTTGCAAGTTTTTTATCACCGGAAAACGCTTCCTTTCCAATCTTGTTTAATCCGGTAGAAGATGCCGTAAATGTGGTAAGTTTTGTACATTTATAAAATGATTTATTTCCGATTGCCTTTACATTAGAACCAACCGTAACTTTCGTAAGTTTACTGCATCCGGAAAATGCGCTGTCTGCAATTGCAGTTACCTTAAATGTATATCCGTTGATTTTAACCGTTGCAGGAATAGATGCCTTTGTAATGTTTTTCTTTGCATATTTATTTACAGTTACTGTATTTTTTCCGGTTACTTTATACTTGATCTGTCCAACTGTTTTCACCGTTCCAACTGCCGGTTTTTTCTTTTTGTCTGTAGTTCCGGTATTTTCCGTATCAGCTTTTACCAGCGCCAAAATCGCTGTTTCCAGATCACTTGCTGCCTGATCTACTACAGTCTGTTCTGCTGTTGCATCTGTAAGTTTCTTTGCAGCATCGAGCGCAGTCTGTAAATTTTTCCAGCTCTCTGCTGTGTAATCACTCTGCTTTAATGCCTCCGCTTTCTCGATTACAGCGTTAAGTTTTGTAACATCTGTTTTTGTTTCTTCCTTTGTCTCTGCCTTTACCAGTGCTTTGATTGCAGCATTCAGATGCTCTGTTGCCTCATCTACAGTAGACTGCGTGTGCGGAGCCGCAAGCTCATCTTTTGCCTCTTTCAATTCAACGCAAAGATCAGACCAGCTTGCTGCCGTATAATCACTCTCAGTTAAGTTCTCTGCACTTTTAATTGCAGCTTCAAGTGCCGTCGTATCCACCGTTTCCTCTTCATCCTTAACAATATTTGCATCGGTTACCTTAAATTTTACCGTGTAATCATTGTAACCAAGTGCATATACCGTGATTGTCCAGTATCCGGTTCCGTCTGTTCCCGCCGGCAGTTTACAACGCAGTGAATCTGTAAGACCAAGCTGGATTCCCTGTGCTTTGTGCATCCAGTTATCTGATGCAAACTTGGTTCCATAAGATTGAAGTGGATCGGTATAAGTACTGTCGGATCCATAATAAGTCCACTCTACTGCCTGCATATCAGCACCAAGTGCACCGTAGCCCTCCCCAGTCAGATCGACACGAAGAAATTCTCCGTAAGAACCGTTTGCCTCTTTTACCGTTGTTGTAATATTCTCTGCTGTTTTTAATGCAGCGTCCTTGATTCCGGAATCCGTTCCATTGTTTACTCTCGCAGCAAACGAAAAACTTCCGTCCTCATTTTGGGTAACTGTTTTTAGACCATTGGTGTTTTCTGTTACTTCTGCAACCAGATCCGTATAGTTTTTCAGATTTTCCTCCGAAAATCCACCGGATAAAGTACTGCCATTTTCCACTACGGTATATGCTGCTTTAAAAGCTTCATAATCTTCAGTTTTTACTTTGACTGGAACATATTTAAGTCCTGTTACCACATAACTTTCAATCTCATTTTTATCATAGGAAAAAGTCTCTCCGTTCGTCAGCACACCGGTGGCTGCTCCTGTATAATATGTCACTTTGAGCTTTGTACCATCTTTTTTTGTAATTTCTGACGTACACTGATAACTTCCCCTGTGCAGTCCGTGATTGGTGGTTGCTCTCGATACGGTATCAAATGCACCCATGTCAAGCTCAGCGCTGCATAAGCATACTGATACTCCTGCGTTTCTCCCGTTTCACTCTTCACCTCGGTTCCAGTGATCTGCTCTGCTTCCACTGCACTTTCTTCTGCGGCAAAAACTGTCATGGACGATGTCCCTGGTGCTGCCACCATGGAAAAAGTCAATACTCCGGTCAGGATCCGGGCAGATACATTTTTTCTTTTCATTTTTTTAATCCTCCTTCATTTTGCTTTATCTATCAAAAGTTAGTTTTTGCTAACTCTCAATCAAAAAATTCACACTATCAGATTCCGATCCACAGGTATAAGAAAAGCAGAAATACCGCCCTTATGGCAGTAAACCACAATTCATTCCCTTTCAATTTTCCAGAGACACCATAGTGGATATTTCCTTTCGGACAGATGCCGGTACATTTCTGACACATAAAACAGTCGCCTCTCGTCTCAATCGCCCCCAGTTCCGGCAGTCCGATATCCGAGGGACATTTTTTCGTGCATGCTGCACAGCCAGAGATACAGTTCTCCCTTTCTCTTCTGGGCGCAAAATATGTCAGTACTGAAAGAAGTGAAAATATCGCTCCCATCGGGCACAAAATACGGCAGAAAAAACGCTCCTGCACGCACATGCCACACAGGATGAGAATGAGCAGGACGACTCCCGCAAAATATCCTTCCAATGCAAAATTTCCTGCATGAAGCATGGAAAAGACATCCCACGGACTGCTGCCTTTCAGTTTCACATAGGTACCTCCAAAACACAGAAAAAGAATCAGCAGTAGTACGGCATACTTGATCAGTGATAATGCTTCCGTAAGTTCCATGCCAAGCGTGACCGGTTTCTTTTTTAATTTTTTACAGACCCAGACATAAGCTGCACGCACCCAGTCCGACAGACTTCCAAATGCACAGGCAAATCCACAGAAAAAACGGCCGAACACTACGGTAGATGCACAGAGTATGATAAGCGACAGCACAAATGAAGTGATTTCAATCTGTGCACCCGTTCCCATCTGTCCGGCAATATATTTCACACCGGAAAATGCAGCCGTGAACGCTGACGGGAAAAATACAAAAAACAATAACTGTATTCCCGCACGGATCCATGCCGGAATCTGCTTTTTATGCTTCTTCCAGAAAACAGCTCCATTTGTCTTTCGTTCCTTTGATATACAATTTTTTTGAATTATTTCAACTATATTTTTTAACTTCGTACTTTCCAAATTTTTCCTCACTCTTACTGTTCTGCCTGTTTCAGTGCCTCGCTGACAGCATCCCTGATCCCGGTAGAACTGAACGTTGCACCGCTTACGGTATCCACATCTGCGGACTGCGCCTCTATGATCTTTGGAATGATATCTTCCGCCATGGATAAATAGGCTTTATCCTCGCCGTCTGCGGAAGTTATCTCAATTTCGCTGATTGTTCCATTTTCCACGGTCACAAGCACGGTGATCATTCCGCCAAAACCTTTTGCCCCGCCTTCCCATCTGCCGTCCGGATAAGTTCCTTTTATATCGACAGTTTTTCTTTTTCCTGCTGCAGTTTTGTCACCTGCGCCTCTAACTTTGTGATCTCTTCATCCTTGCTTCTGTCCTTTAATACCTGATTGTAACCTGCCAGTATCAATATGACTGCAGCCAGACAAAATGACCGGATCAAAAAATCTTTCATCTGCTATTCTCCCTTAATTTTTTGCCTGCTCCAATGCCTTTTGACAGGCTTCAATGATTGCTTTTGAGGAACAGGTTGCAGACGATACCGTATCGATCCCTTCTGTACTGTTCTTTTGTAATATCTGACTGACAACACCTTTTGACGCGGCTTTTATATAGAATGAATTGCTCTTTCCTCCGTCTCCGGAAATATCTTTGATCTCCTTGATCTGATCGTTTTCGATCACAAGCGTGAGCGTCAGTTTATATTCATCAAAATCTTCATCCTCATCCGGAATGCACACAACACTGACCTTATAATCACCATTTTTATAGATCAGCGTTGTCTCGCCACTATTCTCGGTATTTTCCGTATCATTTTTTTCAGTATCTCCGCCACTCTCAGTATTTTCACTGCTATTTTCCGTATCCTCGCTGTTATTTTCCGTATTTTCGCTGTTCTTTTCCGTATTTTCGCTGTTCTTTTCCGTATCCTCACTGTCTTTTTCCGTGTCTTCGCTGTTCTTTGTATCGTCATCACCGCTCTGGCTGCCAGAGAACGTGTAGTTTCCATCTTTTGCCGCAGCTTTTACCACCACATCCACGGCATGCAGTACTGCCTTTGATGTACAGGTTGCACCGGAGACCGTATCCACCCCGTCAATTCCGTTTTTATTTACGATCTGTGTTACAACCCCCGGATGCTTACTACTGCCGGAAACCGCCTTTGTAATATAAGTATCATTCTGGGAATCTCCATCCCCGTACACATCGGAAACTGCAATGATTTTTCCATTCTGAAACATCACTTTTACATGCAGGTTGTACGCCGTAAAAGCACCGCTCTCATCCGGGTTACAGACAACAACTCCATAATAAGAGCTCGCTTTTGATGTGTCCGGCTTTTCAGTATCATCTTCTGTTTCGGTATCCGTCTCCCCCTTTTTCGCTTTTTTTGCAGCCTCCATCGCATTTGATACTGCCTCAATGATTCCCCTCGAACTATATGTTGCACCAGAAACTGTATCTACATCCGTGCTCTGCTTTTCTAAAATACTTGCCGTCACGCCCTCCTTTGCACGGTTAAAAAATCCTGCATCATCCGATGTTTTTACAATATAGATCCCAACGATCGACTTATCTTTGATCTCAATAAACAATTTGACCGGTCCGGCAAATCCATTTCCAGTTCCTTCATAATAGCCATCATTCAACGCAAAATCTCCCTTTGCCACAACCGTTTGTTCTTCCCCGTCACTGGAAGATAACGCATCTTTTACTGCATTTATGATTCCTCTTGAACTGTATGTTGCACCGGAAACCGTATCCACATCCGTACTCTGCTTTGCAATGATGCTCGCTGTCACACCTTCTTTTGCACGATTGAAAAAGGCTTCATCATCTGAATTACTCAAAATGTTGATCGACCGGATCGTCTGATTTTTTATCACAACTGAAACTTTGATCTTACCGGAAAATCCGTTCGCACTGCCTTCATAAGTTCCGTCTGCAAGATCAAACGCACCGTCTAAAACAGCAGCCGCTTCCGTATTTTCAACTTCCGTCTCTTCTACCGACTCCATACCGGCACTTTCGATAATAGTTTCCGTCTCTGTCAGTTCATCTTCTGACTCTGAACCATAAACCGGTGCTGTATAATCACTCAGGGAAACCACTGCACCAATTCCCACCACCGCTGCCAGAATGACGGGTACAATTCCTGAAATATTTTTCATACTTGTCTCCATACCAAATCATTCGTTTATACTTTTTTTTCAATGATCTTCGTATCCATTTCCGACTCAAAACTGTCTGCGATTCCCTCTGTGACATAGATTTCCCTGTCATCCGTCATCAGAATCATGTCAAATTCATCACTGTGATTTCTCCAATATTCCGTTGCGGCTTCTTTCCCCATAATAAAAACGGATGTAGAAAGTCCGTCCGCAAGCGTTCCATCTGCTGTGACAATGGAAACGGAAATTAACCCGTTCTCCACCGGATAACCGGTTTTGGGATCTATGATATGATGATATGTCCTGCCGTCCTGCTCAAAATAACGTTCATAACCGCCGGAAGTGATCACCGCCTTATCCTGTATGGAAAGCACCCCAAGATACTGATCTGTATCCTGTGGGTCCTGCACTGCCACGCGCCAGCTGCTTCCATCCTTCTTTGTTCCAAGTGCCTGCACATTTCCACCAAGATTGACCAGTCCGCTCTTGATCCCGCAGGCACGAAAAATATCCATGATACGTGCAGAAGTATAACCTTTCGCGATTCCTCCAAAGTCGATCTGCATTCCGTCCTTTTTAAAAACGATCTGCGATGTCTCTTTATCATAAGAAATATCCGATGCATCTGTCAGCGTGAGCAGATCCTTAAGTTCGTCTGCGTCCGGCACCCTGAAATTGTCATCTGTAAATCCCCATACTTTCATAACCGGATAAATCGCAATATCAAATGCACCATCTGTAGCTTCATACAGATCCAGTGAGCGTTCCACCAGATATGCTGTCTCCTCCGAGAGTATTCCATCTCCGCTCTGATTGATTTTATATATCTCACTGTCCTCATTTCCCGTAGACAACAATTGATCCAGCCGGCTGATCTCATCTGCCGCCTGATCCACGGCCTCTGTGGCTCCTTTGCCATAAGCAGTTACCGTCATATATGTGTCCATTGCAAAGAGATCTCTGCTCGCCTCGGTATCTCCCCCATCGGTACCACAGCCACCTGCCACAACCATGACTGCTGCAAAAATCAGAAATATAATTTTTCTTTTTACTTTACCTTCGCTCATTTTCCCTCTAACTTTGGTTAGTATTTTCTAATCATTTTAGCTTACAATGCACCAGACGCAAATGTCAATCTGCACTTTTGAGACTTTTTCTCATTTTGATCTCCATTTCCCATGTTACCGCAAAAAAATCCCCTCACATACAGACAACAACCTGCATATAAGAGGATTCCTCAATTATATTATATTTCATTCAATTTAATTATATTTCAATGCCTTTTTGAGAGCTGCTGAAATCGCCGTTCCCACAACAAAGCAGACAATTGCCTCAACCAGTCCGTTGACACCTACAAATGCTAAAATGAACAGCAATGCATTTTTTGCACCAAGAGCTGATACAAATGACTGGATGTATTCCGTATTGTAAAATCCAATCACTAACATTCCCATAAAAAATGTGGTGTTCAGCAGCGGACAACAAAGGTTGCTGATCGTAACAGATGCACCTGACGGCAGCTTTGTTTTACGAAGTCCTTTATAGATCAGACCTGTCAGCCATCCCATTAAAATACGGGTAGGTACGCATACTAAAAATGTTAAAAATCCGTTGATTCCAAGCAGTGCAGCACCAAATGGGCTCATGCCGAAGCACTGGATGAAACTTGTAACACCGAACACGCCGCCTAAGATTGCGCCTGCCGCCGGTCCTAACGTAACAGCTCCTACCGCTACCGGAACGACGATCAGCGTGATCTCAAGACCAGCTGTTCTGATATATCCGATCGGGGTAAAAGCCATGATGAGAATGATAGCAACTAAAAGTGCCATCTCCACAAGATACTTTGTGGAAAACTTTTTCTGAGTCATAGTCTCTTCCTCTTTTCTTGTAATATGTAATTTTACAACATTATTAATGTATAACACTTGCATGCTCATTCCGCAATCCCGCATCCATATTTACTTCGTAATGTCATGTTTTTATTTTCATCCAATTTTTACCATATTCCATCCAATTAACTATATTTCAATGCTTTCTTCAAAGCCGCGGAAATTGCGGTTCCGACGATAAAACATACCACCGCCTCAACCAGTCCGTTGATTCCGACAAATGCTATCACAAACAAAAACGGATTGCTGACACCAAGCGTCTGAACAAACGACTGGATGTACTCGGTCTGGTAAAACCCAAATACCAGCATGCTCATAAAAAACGTGGTATTTAAAAGCGGACAGCACAGATTCGCGATTGTGATTGATACATTCGATGGTATTTTTGTTTTGCGGATTCCCTGATAAATCAGTCCTGTCAGCCAGCCCGTCAGGATACGGGTCGGTACATACAGCAAAAATGCCAGAAACGGATTGATGCTAAGAAGCATCGCACCAAATGCATTCAGTCCGAAGCAGCGCAAAAAACTGGCAAGTCCAAATACACCTCCTAAAATTGCACCAGCCGCAGGCCCTAAAGTAACAGCTCCTACCGCCACCGGAACAACGATCAGTGTAATCTCAATACCTGCCGTCTTAATGTATCCGAGTGGGGTAAAAGCCATGATAAGAATGATGGCAACTAAAAGTGCCATTTCCACAAGAAACTTTGTGGAGAACTTTTTCTTGGTCATAGTCCCTTCCTCTTTTCTCGTTTTTATGTAATTTTATACGAAACACAGGACGAGCCATTTGTGGATCAGTATAAATTTCCGGCATCCTGTATCTCTGCAACGTTACTAAGTATAACATCTGGCAGTATTTTCCGCAATCTTAGATTGCGTTAATCCTAAAATTGTGCCATTCTCAGAATTGCAGTACCACTTTTTTATATTTTTAATGTTTCCTTATATTATCAATAAATGCCATTGACTTTCTGCTTTTTGCGTGCAAAGCTAACCATATATTTATAAGAAAAGAGTTTTTACCATGATACAGACAGACGCCTGTCCGATGAAGAAATTTCCTCCTATCTGTTTGGCACAGACAATACTGAATTTTATCCCTGTGAGAGCCTGACTAGTTATTTTGACCGTGCTTCATACGGATCACTGCATATGACCGGAAATGTATTTCATTACACAGCGAAAGGTACGATCGCATCCTACGAAAAAACGAACGATGGATACGAAACGCTGGTGCGTGAGGTTCTTTCCGGTTTAAATGATACGATCGACTATACCGATTATGATTCTGACGGCGATGGCTATATCGACGCTCTCTGCCTTTCTGTTCCAAGCGGAGGCAATGCTGATTTCTGGTATGGCTGTACGGCATCCTGGTGGGCTTCCACCCTGCCGGATTTAGATGGCGAAAAATTAAGGAAGCTGTCTGATCATACCGCGCACTGATGCTTCCAGTTATTTTTCAGAATACATGATCCTTGACTATATCACCCCGAATGGTAATTATGACGGTCTGTTTTCTTCCGGCGGACTTCGTATTTATCACGTCGATGCCACCCTTGCAAACGACGAATACGGTGCCCCCTATCTGACCGCTGATAACTACAGTCCTGTCTACGATTCCACCAATAACGGCAGGCGGATCTTAAGACTGGTCAATAACGGAAATGGCTTTTACCGGGACGGTGACGTGATCGGAGGCACTGCCACAGGCTTTGGCTGGTATGACAACAACGGACAGTTGACCATTGATACCGGGTATATGATCACGGTCGACTCCGTATCTGAGGATCAGAAAAACTGTACCATAACGATTTTGACAAACAACTAAGTATATTTTCCCTCAACTCCTGACCAAGAGCCTCAAATTTCCTCCAACTCCAAACAAGAAGCCTCAAATTTTCTCCAGCTCCCAGCAAAAAGCCCGTCCTTCCTGTCAGCTTCCTCACAGAAGCCGCACACGAAAGACGGGCTTTCTATCTTACAGGTTATTCACCTATGTATTATTTGCCTAACTCAGCTTTTAATGCTGTTGTTAAAGCAGGAACGATCTTATTCAGATCACCAACCAGACCGTAATCAGCTACGTCGAAGATTGGAGCATCTTCATCTTTGTTGATTGCGATGATCAGGTCAGAATCTTCCATACCAGCTACGTGCTGGATTGCTCCGGAAATACCGATTGCAAAGTAGATCTGAGGACGAACAGTTTTACCAGTCTGACCTACCTGTAAATCAACTGGTAACCAGCCATTCTCTACAACTGCACGGGAGCAGCTTACAGTACCGCCAAGTACCTCTGCAAGATCTTCCAAAAGTTTGAAGTTCTCTTTGGAACCAACTCCACGACCACCGGAAACAAGGATCTTTGCTTCCATAATGTTTGCTGTGCTCTTAACAGCTTTTACGATGTTTAAGATCTCAACATATCTGTTGTTTGGTGTAAATCCCGGGTTGTACTCTACAACGTTTGCTTTTGCACCGCTGATCGGAGCGATCTTCTGCATAACACCTGGACGTACAGTTGCCATCTGAGGACGGTTGTCCGGGCAGGCAATTGTTGCGATGGTGTTACCACCAAATGCAGGACGTGTCATTAATAACTGGTTGTGTTTCTGCTCTGATTCTTTACCAGGTGCAGCAACCAGTGGGAAATCACCGATCTCAAGAGATGTACAGTCTGCTGTCAGACCTGTTTTTACTCTTGCAGAAACAGTAGGTCCTAAGTCACGGCCGATAGCAGTTGCACCAACTAACATGATTTCAGGTTTGAACTCGTTAATTACAGATGCTAATGCATGAGCATACGGCTCTGTTCTGTAGTCTTTTAATTCAGGATCATCTACTACGATAACTTTGTCAGCACCATACTCAGCTAACTGATCTGCTAATCCTTTTACACCAGAACCAATTAATACAGCAGTTACGTCTGTACCTAAATCTTTTGCTAAGTCTTTGCCTTTTCCAAGTAACTCAAATGCAACGCCATCTAATACGTTATCTACCTGCTGTGCAAAGACAAATACTCCTTTATATTCTTCTAATGCCATGTTATTCACCACTTTTCCTTTTTTTATTAGATAATGTGTTTCTCTTTGAATTTACCGATCAAATATGCTACGGATTCTGCCGGATCAAGGTTTACTTTCTCACCAGCACCCTTTGCAACTTTATCAGATGCTTTTGCAATCTTAGTAGGAGATCCCTTTAAACCAAGATCAGAATCGTCAACATCCTTTAAGTCTGCTCTGCCCCAAACGGTTACTTCTTTGTCAAATGCATCGAAGATTCCGCCCGGTGTCATGTAACGCGGCTCATTTAATTCAGAAAGAGCAGTTACCAGACAAGGCATTTTTGCTTTTAACTCATGATATCTGTCTTCGTACTGACGTTTTACAACAACAGAATCACCCTCTACTTTGATGTCTGCTGCGTAAGAGATAACCGGAAGTCCAAGATGCTCAGCGATCTGAGGACCAACCTGTGCAGTATCACCATCGATAGCCTGACGTCCTGTGATGATCAGGTCATAGTCTAAGTTACGAAGTGCACCAGCGATTGTGGTAGATGTTGCCCATGTATCAGCTCCACCTAATACGCGGTCTGTTACAAGAACTGCTTCATCAGCACCCATTGCTAATGCTTCACGAAGAACTGCATCAGCCTTTGGAAGTCCCATGGTAAGAACTGTAACTTTTGCTCCTGTCTCATCTTTGATTCTAAGTGCTGCTTCAAGACCAGCTTTATCATCTGGGTTCATGATAGCAAGCATTGCTGCTCTGTCAAGCGTTCCATCCGGGTTGAACTTAACGCCGCCCTTTGTATCAGGAACCTGTTTAATACATACTACGATATTCATGTATTTTTCACTCCTTATGTTTTATATGTTTAAATTTTACGCGGATTGATTCGAAATTACTTTAACAGTGCACCGGAGATTACCATACGCTGGACTTCGCTTGTACCCTCGTAGATCTCAGTGATCTTAGCATCACGCATCATACGCTCTACATCGTACTCTCTGATATATCCGTATCCACCGAATAACTGAACAACCTCAGTTGTAACAGCCATTGCAGTCTCTGCTGCGAATAATTTCGCTTTTGCAGCTTCTACAGAATATACTTTCTGAGTAGCTTTTGCCATTGCAGCTTTGTAAACTAAAAGCTGTGCAGCTTCGATTCTTGCAGCCATATCAGCAAGTTTGAACTGTGTATTCTGCTGCTGTGCGATTGAACGTCCAAACTGTTTTCTCTCTTTTGTATAAGCGATAGCTCTGTCTAATGCACCCTCAGCGATACCAAGTGCCTGAGCAGCAATACCGATACGTCCACCATCAAGTGTGTGCATTGCGATCGGGAAACCTTTTCCTTCCGGTCCTAACAGATTCTCTTTCGGGATTCTGCAGTCTTCGAAGATCAGCTCATAAGTAGATGATCCACGGATACCCATCTTCTTCTCTTTTGTTCCGAATGAGAAGCCTGGAGCTCCCTTATCTACGATAAATGCAGAGAAGTTTTTCTTCTTTCTGCCTCTCTTGTCCTCTGTGATGCTTGTGATAGCGATTACAATATAAACATCTGCAACTTTACCATTGGTAATGAAGCATTTTGATCCATTTAATACCCACTCGTCACCATCTAAAACAGCTTTTGTCTGTGCACCCTGTGCATCAGTACCAGCACCCGGCTCAGTTAATGCGAATGCACCTAACTTCTCGCCTGTTGCAAGTGGTTTTACATATTTCTGTTTCTGCTCTTCTGTACCATATGTCATGATCGGATCGATGCAGAGAGATGTATGTGCAGATACAACAACACCTGTGGTTGCGCAAACTTTAGATAACTCTTCTACGCACATAACGTATGTAAGAGGATCACAACCCTGTCCACCATATTCTTTCGGAACCGGGATTCCCATGAATCCGTATTTCTGCATTTTCTTAACCGTTTCAGCTGGGAAAGCTTCTGTCTCATCTGTTTCCTGTGCAAGCGGTTTTACTTCTGTTTCAGCAAATTCCTTGAATAAGGAACGCGCCATTTCATGTTTCTTGTCTAAAGTGAAATCCATGATCTAATTTTCCTCCATAAATATTTATTTTACTGAGCATCGACCGGAGTCTTTGTACGATCAGCATTGTATACATAGAATCCCTTGCCGCTCTTTGCTCCAAGGTTACCACCACGAACCATCTTACGGATCAGTGGGCATGCACGATATTTGCTGTCGCCTGTCTCTTTGTAAAGTACATCCATGATAGCAAGGCAGATATCAAGACCGATGAAATCACCTAACTCTAACGGTCCCATTGGGTGGTTAGCACCAAGTTTCATAGCTGCATCGATACCAGCGATATCGGAAACACCTTCCATTTTGATGAATGCAGCTTCGTTGATCATTGGGATTAAGATACGGTTTACAACGAAACCAGCAGCCTCATTAACCTGTACCGGAGTTTTTCCGATCTCTTCAGAAATTTTCTTAATAGCGGAAACAGTTTCATCCGGAGTATTCACACCAGCGATAACCTCGATCAGTTTCATACGGTCTGCCGGGTTGAAGAAATGCATACCAACCATTGGACGGTTTAATCCGTTTCCGATCTCTGTGATGGAAAGACTGGATGTGTTAGAAGCGAAGATACAATCTGGTTTTGCGATCTCGTCTAATTCTTTGAAAGTAGTTTTCTTTACTTCCATGTTCTCGAAAGCTGCCTCTACGATCAGATCACAGTCTTTGCAAAGGTCTTCTTTTAAACCTGGAGTGATTTTTGCAAGGATGCCATCAACAGCTTCCTGTGTCATTTTTCCTTTTTCTACTAATCTTGCATAACCTTTTTTGATTTTCTCTTTTCCGCCTTCAGCCCACTCCTGCTTGATATCGCAAAGAGCTACTTCATATCCTTCTACCTGAGCAAATGCTTTTGCAATGCCCTGTCCCATAGTTCCTGCACCAATAACGCCAACCTTCATTTCGGTTACCTCCTGAAAATAATTATGTTAACTGTATGTTTGAAAAATGCAATCCCCGGGAAGTTATTCCCCGGGAATTACTATAAAAAACTATTATCTCTCAACGATTGTAGAGCATCCCATACCACCGCCGATGCAAAGTGTAGCAAGACCTCTCTTAGCGTCTCTCTTCTGCATCTCATGCAGTAATGTAACAAGGATACGGCATCCGGAAGCACCTACCGGGTGTCCTAATGCGATTGCACCACCGTTTACGTTTACTTTTGACATATCGAATTTCAGATCTCTTGCTACTGCAATAGACTGAGCTGCGAATGCTTCGTTTGCTTCGATTAAGTCCATATCATCAATGGATAAACCTGTTTTAGCTAATACTTTTCTTGTAGAAGCAACAGGACCAACACCCATGATCTCTGGCTCAACTCCGCCAAGAGCACCTGCTACCCATGTAGCCATTGGTGTAACACCAAGCTCTTTTGCTTTTTCTTCACTCATAACAACGATTGCTGCTGCACCATCGTTGATACCGGAAGCGTTACCTGCTGTAACAAGTCCGCCCTCTTTACCGGAGCAGCATTTTAATTTTGCTAAAGACTCAGCAGTTGTACCGGCACGTGGTCCCTCATCTTTCACGAAATCAACGATCTCTTTTTTCACTTTAACAGGAACCGGAACGATCTCATCATCAAATTTGCCTTCAGCGATTGCTTTTTCACATTTCTGCTGGCTGTTTGCTGAGAACTCGTCAAGTTCTTCTCTTGTAATGCCATATTTATCACATACGTTCTCTGCAGTGATCATCATATGATAGTGGTTGAATGCATCTGTTAATGCATCATTTACCATTGTATCGATGATCGTTGCATTGTTCATACGATATCCAAAACGAGCTTTTGTCATAGCATATGGTGCCATAGACATGTTTTCCATACCACCTGCAACAACGATATCAGCTTCACCTGCCATGATCATGGTAGCTGCATCATTGACACATTTTAAACCAGAACCACAAACAACGTTGATTGTGATTGCCGGAACTTCGATTGGCAGTCCTGCTTTGATTGCTGCCTGACGTGCAACGTTCTGTCCCTGAGCTGCCTGGATTACACAACCCAT
>ENA-OPXB01000929-OPXB01000929.1-human-gut-metagenome-genome-assembly--contig:-NODE-929-length-18367-cov-1.694900_pt1 | contig 18367 bp, 15 predicted proteins | sample MGYA00241516_ERZ502024 | MGnify/ENA primary metagenome ERZ502024 (study PRJEB25962, sample SAMEA2041926) | human gut metagenome | biome: human gut; feature: human-associated habitat; material: faeces...
GGCCGCGGCGGGCGTGAAGCCGGATGTGTTCTTCGGCTTCCGGGATGCCCCCTACTGCATGGAGGAGTACCGGGAGATCGCCAACCTGGTCAAGGTGTCCACCGACACCGGCGCTGTGGGCTTCCACGGCTTTGTCACCCAGCTGTACGACCCGGCGGACTACGACGTGGTGCTGGTGTGCGGCCCCACCGTCATGATGCGCAATGCCGCCCGCCTGTGTGCCGAAAAAGGCACCCCCTGCTTTGTGAGCATGGAAAAGAAGATGGCCTGCGGCATCGGTGCCTGCCTCGGCTGCACCTGCGAGACCAGGAGCGGCGAGGGCAAGAGCGTGTGCAAGAACGGCCCGGTCTTTGATGCAACGGAGGTGTTCTTCTGATGGCTGACCTGAAAACGAACCTGCTGGGCTTTGCGATGAACAGCCCCATCATCGGTGCATCCGGTACCGTGGGCTACGGTGTGGAGTACGAGGAACTGGCCGACTTTACCAAGATCGGCGGCATCTCCGGCAAGGGCCTGACCCTGCACGGCCAGTACGGCAACAAGGGCGAGCGCCTGTGGGAGACCCCCTCCGGCCTCATCAACAGCATCGGCCTGCAGAACCCCGGCGTGCAGCACTTCATTGACGTGGAACTGAACGAGATGCTGGAGCTCAAGCAGAAATACGGCACGGTGGCCATCGCCAATCTGGGCGGCCACAGTGAGGAAGAGTATGTGGAAGGTGCCGCGATGCTGAGCGACAGCGCAGTGGACATCGTGGAGCTGAACATCTCCTGCCCAAACGTCAAGGTGGGCGGCATGGCCTACGGCGTGAAAGCCGAAGCTGCCGGTGAGGTGGTGCGCATGGTGCGCGCTGCCTGCAAAAAGCCCCTGATGGTCAAGCTGAGCCCCCAGGCAGAGAACATCCCCGAGATGTGCAAGGCTGTGGAGGCCGCCGGTGCGGACGCCATCAGCCTGACCAACACCTTCCAGGCCTGCGCCATCGATCTGGAAAAGCGCCGCCCGGTGTTCAACAACATCTTTGCCGGTCTGTCCGGCCCGGCGGTGCGGCCCATTGCCCTGCGCATGGTCTGGCAGGCTGTGGGTGCCGTGAACATCCCGGTGGTGGGTCTGGGCGGCATTGCCACCGGCCGCGACGCCCTGGAGTTCATCATGGCAGGTGCTGCGGCGGTGCAGGTGGGTGCCGCAAACTTTGCCAACCCCCGCGCCATGGAGACCATTGCCGATGAGATGGCACAGTGGATGGATGCCCACGGCGTGAAAACGCTGGAGGAGATCCGCGGCTGCGCCCGAAATGCTGAATAATCGAGCTGATATACCAGAATAACCACGGATTATGCGTATAAAGTGAAAATTTGCGCATAAATTTGCAATTGCTGCAAAAGCGTGGTACAATACCGTTCAAAAGATATTTTTATAAAAGAGAGGGAGAAGTACAATGAGTGAAGCACTTGAGATCCTGAAGAGCTGCGACGCATTCCTGGAGGGCCATTTCCTGCTGTCCTCCGGCCGCCATTCCAGCGCATACTGCCAGATGGCCTACCTGCAGCAGTACCCTGACCGCTGCGCCGAGGTAATGAAGGCTGTGGCCGATCAGATCAAGAAGCTGGATGTGGATGTCATCGTGGGACCTGCCATGGGCGGCATCGTCTACGCCTACGAGCTGGCCCGCCAGACCGGCAAGCGCGCCATCTTCACCGAGCGCGTGGACAATGTGATGACCCTGAAGCGCTTTGCCATCCATCCGGGTGAAAAGTGCCTCATCGCCGAGGACGTGGTGACCACCGGCATCTCCTCTCTGGAGACCAAGCGCGTGATCGAAGAGGCCGGCGGCATCTGCCTGGGCATCACCTGCGTGGTGGACCGCACCAAGCCCGAGGCTCCGTCTCCCATTCCCATCGTGGCAAGCGCCCTCAAGCTGGACCTGCCCAACTACGCCCCCGAGGAGTGCCCCATCTGCAAGGAGGGCAAGCTGCCTCTGGTGCACCTGGGCAGCCGCAAGATGAAGCAGGAAGCAAAGCAGACCCTGTAATGTGTTGAAACGAGGAAAACTATGAACGCATATCTTCTTTTGGCAAATGGCATGGTCTTTGCCGGCCAGTCGGTGGGCGCTGAGGGCGTCACCGTGGGCGAGGTCGTCTTTGCCACCGGCATGGTGGGCTTTCAGGAGACCCTGACCGACCCCAGCTACTACGGCCAGATCATCACCCAGACCTACCCCCTCATCGGCAACTACGGCATGAACAAGGACGACATGGAGTCCGACAAGATCTGGGCAAAGGGCTACATCGTGCGCGAGGCCTGCACCACCCCCTCCAACTGGCGCTGTGAGGAGACGCTGGACAGCTTTTTGAAGAAAAACAATACCATCGGCATCGAGGGCATCGACACCCGCCACCTGACCCGCATCATCCGGGAGAGCGGTGTGATGAACGGTGCCATCCTGACCACCTTTGACCCCGCTGACCCTGCCAACAAGGCCGAGACGGAGAAGCTGCTGGAGACCATCCGCGCTTATGCCGTGACGGATGCCGTCAAGAACGTGACCTGCGAGAAGCCCGAGGTCTTTCACGAGAAGGGCGAGACCCACATCGTGCTGATGCACTATGGCTGCAAGCGCAATATCGTGCGCTGCCTGGTCAAGCGCGGCTGCAAGGTAACGGTGATGCCTGCCTTTGCCACCGCTGAGGAAGTGGCTGCCCTGAACCCGGACGGCATCATGCTGTCCAACGGCCCCGGCGACCCGGCGGAGAATGTCGAGATCGTAGCAAACCTCAAGGAGCTGCTGAAGTCCGATATGCCGATCTTTGGCATCTGCCTCGGCCACCAGCTCTCCGCTCTGGCCGCCGGTGCCAAGACCATGAAGCTCAAGTACGGCCACCGCGGTGCCAACCAGCCCGTGACAGACTTTGAGTCCGGCCGCACCTTCATCACCAGCCAGAACCACGGCTATGCGGTCGTGGGCGAGGAGCTGCCCGCCGAGATGGGCGAGGTGGCACAGGTGAACGCCAACGACGGCACCTGCGAGGGCATCAAGTACAAGAAGTGGAACTGCTTCACCGTCCAGTTCCACCCCGAAGCCAACGGCGGCCCCAAGGACACCGAGTTCCTGTTCGACCGCTTCCTGAACAACGTCAAAGCAGCAAAGGAGGCACGCTGAAATGCCGAAGGACCCCAGAATCAAAAAAGTGCTGGTCATCGGCTCCGGCCCCATCATCATCGGTCAGGCTGCTGAATTCGACTACTCCGGTACCCAGGCGTGCCGCGCCCTGAAAGCAGAGGGCATCGAGACCGTTCTGCTCAACTCCAACCCCGCTACCATCATGACCGACCCGGACGTGGCCGACCATGTTTACATCGAGCCCATGACGCTGGAAGTCGTGGAGCGCATTCTGGACATCGAAAAGCCGGACTCCGTGCTGCCCAACCTGGGCGGCCAGATGGGCCTGAACCTGTCCATGGAGCTGGCCCGCTCCGGCTATCTGGACCGCACCGGCATCCGCCTGCTGGCCTGCAAGCCCGAGACCATCGACCGTGCCGAGGACCGCGAGCTGTTCAAGGAGACGATGGAAAAGCTGCACCAGCCCATCATCCCGTCCGAGGTCGTGGAGACTTTGCAGGACGCGCTGGCCTGCGCCGACCGCATCGGCTACCCGGTCATCGTGCGTCCGGCCTTTACCATGGGCGGCACCGGCGGCGGCATCTGCGAAAACAAGGAAAAGCTCATCGAGATCGGCACCAACGGCCTGCGTCTTTCCCCCATCCATCAGATCCTGGTGGAAAAGTGCATCGCCGGCTGGAAAGAGATCGAGTACGAGGTCATGCGCGACCACAAGGGCAACGTGATCACCGTCTGCAACATGGAGAACCTGGACCCCGTGGGCATCCACACCGGCGACTCGGTGGTCGTGGCCCCCTCCCAGACCCTGACCGACCACGAGTACCAGATGCTGCGCACCGCCGCGCTGGACATCATCACCGAGCTGGGCATCGAGGGCGGCTGCAACTGCCAGTTTGCTCTGAAGCCGGACAGCTTTGATTATGCGGTCATCGAGGTCAACCCCCGTGTGTCCCGCTCTTCTGCACTGGCTTCCAAGGCTACCGGCTATCCCATTGCCAAGGTGGCTACCAAGATCGCCATTGGTTACACGCTGGACGAGATCACCAACGACGTCACCGGCAAGACCTGCGCCTGCTTTGAGCCTGCGCTGGACTACATCGTGGTCAAGTATCCGAAGTGGCCCTTTGATAAGTTCGTCTACGCCGACAAGTCTCTGGGCACCCAGATGATGGCCACCGGCGAGGTGATGAGCATTGGCAACAGCTTCGAGGCTGCCATGATGAAGGCCGTTTCCTCCATCGAGCTGGGCATGGACACCCTGACCCACAAGCCCTTTGAGGAGCTGACCGATGACGAGATCGTGGCCCACCTGCATGTGCAGGATGCGGAGCGCGTGTTCTGTGTCTACGAGGCCCTCAAGCGCGGCATCGACCACGAGACCATTTACCGCATCACCAAGATCGACTGGTGGTTCCTGGACAAGATGCAGCATCTGGCCGACCTGGAGAACGGTCTGGCCAAGTGCAACGGCGTCCTGACCGAGGAACAGTACAAGACCGCCAAGAAGTACGGCTTCCAGGATAAGACCATCAAGCGTCTGGCCAAGGTGGACAAGCTCCCCGTGGAGAACTACCGCGCCGGCTTTAAGATGGTCGATACCTGTGCCGCTGAGTTTTCGGCCAACACCCCTTACTTCTACTCCACCTACGACGGCGACAACGAAGCTGCTGAGTTCATTGCCGAGAAGGAAGCCGAAGCATCCGCCAAGGGCGAGCCCAGGAAAAAGAAGGTGCTGGTCTTTGGTTCCGGCCCCATCCGCATCGGTCAGGGCATCGAGTTCGACTACTGCTCGGTGCATTGCGTGTGGACCCTGAAAAAGCACGGCTGTGAGGCCATCCTGGTCAACAACAACCCCGAGACCGTCTCCACCGACTTTGACACCGGCGACCGTCTGTACTTTGACCCGCTGAACCCGGAGAGCGTGGACAACATCATCGCCACCGAGAAGCCGGATGCCTGCGTGGTGCAGTTCGGCGGCCAGACCGCCATCAAGCTGGCAAAGCACATGGACGAGATCGGCCTGCCCATTCTGGGCACCCCGGCAGATGCCATCGATGAAGCCGAGGATATGATAATCAGAGACATAGAGATGGATATACAGGGCTACGATATAAGTGAAAATGCGATAAAAGCAGCAATGGAAAATGCGAGAAATGCGGAGGTGGACCATCTTGTTCATTTCCAGAGACGACCGTTAAACCAGACGAGCCACCGCAAGAAATATGGTTTTATCATAACAAATCCACCATACGGAAGACGACTCGATGAACCTGACGAAATGCCTTTACTTTATAAAGAGATAGGAAATGTCTATAGAAGTCTTGACTCATGGTCAATGTATCTTATAACAGCTTATGAGCAGGCTGAAAAGTACATCGGCAGGAAAGCGGACAAAAACCGCAAGATATATAACGGCATGATGAAAACATATTTTTATCAGTATATGGGACCAAAGCCGCCGAGAAGATAGTGCTGTAAAATTCGCGTGTTAATTATGTTGCAAAAAAAGGTGTATATAGTATAATAATGTTAATATTATTTGGAATATCAGGCAGAACACAGGAGTCTGCTGATTTTTGGGGCGAATAGAAATAATCTGAACAGGGGAACTTTATTTTATAATAGAGTTCCCTAAAATATTGTTTTTAGATGTGGCAGAATTGTTGCTTTTCAGATGCGGCAAGACATACTGCTCTTATCGCTGCACAGCTTGACATTAGCTGTCAGCCTGTGCGACAATAAATAAATTGCATAATAATACAGCAATCCACAAGACTTTAGAGATGGAGGAAAACATGAAGGAATTATTAAAGTATATAAAGGATTACAAAAAGGAATGTGTCCTCGGTCCTTTATTCAAGCTGTTAGAGGCCTGTTTTGATCTTACGGTGCCTATCGTGATGGCAAAGATAATTGATGAAGGAATCGCAAAAAGTGATTCTCATTTTATACTTGTCTACGGCGGTGTCCTGATACTTTTAGCGGCGGTCGGACTTTTAAGTTCGATAACGGCACAATATTTTGCGGCTAAGGCAGCAGTAGGATTTGCCACAAATTTGAGACATGGACTTTTTAAACATATTGAGTCACTTTCATTTACAGAGATGGATACGGTCGGTATCTCAACTCTTATTACAAGAATGACAAGTGACATAAATCAGATGCAGTCAGGTGTAAATATGGCACTCAGACTGTTCCTGCGCTCGCCGTTTATTGTGTTCGGTGCGGCAGTCATGGCATTTACGGTTGATGTAAAAGCTGCAATAGTGTTTGCTGTTGTTATCCCTATCCTTGCCGTTGTCGTACTTGGAATAATGGCTGTCAGTATGCCGCTTTACAGAAAAGTTCAGGCAGGACTTGATGGTATTCTCGGCAGGACAAGACAAAATCTTACAGGTGTGCGTGTTATCAGGGCATTTGACAAAGAGGAAGCGGAAAAAGAAGATTTCAACAATGAAAATCAGATACTTACAAATCTACAGCTTCTTGTAGGAAAAATATCAGCACTTACAAATCCGGTGACATATATCTTTTTGAATGTAGCACTTGTCGTACTTTTGTATGTCGGTGCGATAAGAGTTGACGGAGGAGTTCTCACACAGGGAAAAGTCATTGCACTCGTTAATTATATGTCACAGATTCTTGTTGAACTTATAAAACTTGCAAATACAATTGTGCTTTCTACAAAGGCTGTTGCCTGCGGAAACAGAATACAGACTGTATTTGAGATGAAACCGTCGATTACGGATGATTTTGTTTCGGAGGATGAAGAAAACATAAGTTTAAAAGATACGGATAGTGCAAAAAGTGGTGAGCTTAAATCTGATACGAATAATGATATGAAAAATACGATAGCTTTAGGAAAAGACTTAAGTAATAATTCAGCAGATAAAAATGCAAAAGGTGCAGAGGTTGTATTTGAAAATGTAGACCTGACATATAAAGGTGCAGGGGATAAGTCACTTGAAAACATATCATTTACGGCTCCTGCCGGCTCGACTATAGGTATCATAGGAGGAACAGGTTCAGGAAAATCTTCACTTGTAAACCTTATACCGAGATTTTATGATGCGACCGCAGGAAAAGTTCTTATTGACGGAAAAAATGTAAAAGATTATAAAGTATCGGAAGTAAGAAGTATTGTCGGTATCGTTATGCAGAAAGCCGTGTTATTTAAAGGCAGCATAAGAGAAAACATGAAGTGGGGAAATGATAAGGCAACCGATGACGAGATAAATTTTGCACTTGAAAATGCACAGGCGGCAGAGATAGTCGCAGGCAAAGAGGGCGGTCTTGATTATATGATAGAGCAGAGCGGACGCAATCTTTCAGGTGGACAAAAACAGAGATTTACGATTGCAAGAGCACTTGTAAGACGACCAAAAGTCCTTATATTAGATGACAGTGCGTCAGCACTTGATTTTGCAACTGATGCGAAACTCAGAAAATCACTTAAACAGCTTGGTTATGAGCCGACAACATTTATCGTATCGCAGAGAACATCGTCAATAAAGCACGCCGATATGATACTTGTACTCGACGACGGAAAAGTCGTTGGAAAAGGAACTCATGACGAACTTCTTGAAAATTGTGAAGTTTACCATGAAATTTATATGTCACAGTTTAAAGATAAAAAAGCAGATGGGGAGGTGTCAGCATAATGGAAAAGAAAAAATCACAGTGGGAAACAATAAAGCGTGTTTTGAAATATACAAAAAAATACAACAGTTATATAGCTTTTTCACTGATACTCGCAGCGGTAACGGTAGTGCTTACACTTTATCTTCCTATACTTACGGGTAATGCAGTTGACCTGATGCTCGGAAAAGATGCCGTCAAATTTACCGGACTTATGGCTATTTTAAAGAAGATGGTAGTTATAATAGCGTTTACGGCACTTGCACAGTGGCTTATGAACATTTGCAACAACAAGATAACTTACAATGTTGTAAGGGATATAAGAAAAGATGCGTTTGAAAAAATTCAGATACTTCCATTAAAATATATTGACGGACATCCGTCAGGTGATGTTGTGAGCAGGGTTATCGCAGATGCCGACCAGTTTGCAGACGGACTTCTTATGGGATTTACACAGGCATTTACGGGAGTGCTTACGATACTTGGAACGCTTATCTTTATGTTAAGCCTCAATGTATGGATAACACTTGTCGTTGTAATTGTAACGCCGTTGTCATTTTTTGTTGCAAGTTTTATCGCGAGAAAGACATACACTATGTTTAAATTGCAATCGGCAACAAGAGGAGAGCAGACAGCACTTATAGATGAGATGGTAGGAAACCAGAAAGTTGTGCAGGCATACGGACACGAGAAAGAAGCACTTGATAAGTTTGACGATATAAACAAGAGACTTCAAAAATATTCACTTCAGGCAACATTTTTCTCATCAATAACAAATCCGGCAACAAGATTTGTCAATAATATCGTGTATGCAGGAGTAGGAGTGACTGGAGCATTTTTCGCATTAAACGGGTATCTTTCAGTGGGAATGTTATCATGCTTTTTAGGTTATGCTAACCAGTACACAAAGCCGTTCAATGAAATTTCAGGCGTAGTAACGGAACTTCAGAATGCCATTGCGTGTGCGGCGAGAGTTCTTGAACTTATCGATGAAGAACCTCAGATACCGGAGGACGATGATGCAGTTGAACTTACCGGAGTAAAAGGAGAGGTGGAGCTTTCAGGAGTTTACTTCTCATATGTCGAGGATAAAAAACTTATCACAGACTTTAACCTTGATGTAAAACCGGGACAGAGAGTTGCCATAGTAGGGCCTACAGGCTGCGGAAAAACAACGCTTATAAATCTTTTGATGAGATTTTATGATGTAAATGAGGGAAGCATAAAAGTAGACGGAACAGACATAAGACATCTCACAAGGGCAAGTCTCAGGAAAAACATAGGAATGGTGCTTCAGGAGACTTGGCTTAAAGACGGTACTATATTTGAAAATATCGTTATGGGAAAACCGGATGCGACAAAAGAAGAAGTAATCGCGGCGGCAAAAGCAACCCACGCACACAGCTTTATAAAAAGACTTGCAAACGGTTATGACACGGTGATAAAAGAGGACGGAGACACATTGTCACAGGGGCAGAAGCAGCTTCTCTGTATCACAAGAGTAATGCTCTTAAAACCGCCAATGCTCATACTTGACGAGGCAACATCATCAATAGACACGAGAACTGAGATAAAGATACAGAATGCATTTGGAAAACTGATGGAGGGAAGAACGAGCTTTATAGTAGCACACAGGTTATCAACAATCCAGAATGCGGACATCATTCTTGTAATGAAGGATGGAAATATAATAGAGCAGGGCAACCATGATGAACTGCTTAAGAAAAAAGGATTTTACTGCAATCTATATAATAGTCAGTTTGCGTAAAAAAGTCACAATTCACACAGAATACAAGATACAGATATAGTTTTGCAAACTTGTTTGCAGAAAACAATATCTGTATCTTGTATCAAGGCGAATAGCCTGACCCAAACGACATGACTAAGCTTTAAGCAGTTTGAAAAACTGCGGTTTTCGCTTTGGCGAAAATGCTTAGGAATGTTGTTTAACTCAGGTGTGAATTGCAAAAGGTGTGGACGATAGTTATGAAACAATATATAAATTTTTGTAGTAATTGTGGAGTTAAGAGATTTTTTATGGGAAATGAACCATATTTTATAGGTGAGTCATGCATAAATAAATTGAAAGGAATTAATAGAACTAAAGAGTTGTTTGGTTCTGTTCCTGAAGAGTATGAAAATCAAAGTTCTAATCCTGTTTTATTAACACCCAAATATATAATTGATAAAAAAACATACGAGTTTTTGAAAGGTAAATATGATAAAATGGAGTTTATACCAGTATTTTTTCATGATAAATAATTAGGATTATTTTCTAATGTTAATAAAATGAGTTGAAAAATTATAAATGAAAATGTTTATAAAGTGAAAAATATTTTGTAGGTTTTAAAGGAGTAAAAATAATGAGTACAAAAATAGGTAAAGATAAAAAGGTTCTTGTTCTTGATTTGGATGGTACGCTTACCAATTCGCAGAAGGAGATTACGGACAGAACATTGGATGCTATTATGAAAATGCAGGAGCAGGGGCACAAGATTGTGATTGCGACGGGCAGACCTACGCCGGGGGCGGAACCTGTTGCGAAGAAACTTAAACTTGATAAGTTTGGTGGTTTTATCGCAGCGTTTAACGGCGGTCAGATTACTGACTGTGGTACGGGTGAGGTTATTTATCAGCAGACACTTCCGGAGGATATAGTTCCCAAACTTTTTAAACTGGCTGAGGAGCTTAATATCGGACTTGTTTCATATGACAGGACAGGGATAATCGCTGCGGACAGACCTGACAAGTATATCGACCTTGAAGCGAGGATAAATCATCTGCCGGTTTCATATAAAAAGAATATTATAGAATATATTGATTTTCCTCTCAATAAGTGTCTTGGAACAGCAGAGCCGGAGGTTGCTCCTGAAAAAGAGCAGGCTTTTAAGGAAAGATTTGGTGACAGGATAAATGTGTCACGCTCAGAGCCGTTTTTTATTGAGATTACACCGAAGGGCATTGATAAGGCGGCTTCTTTAGAACATCTCTGTGAGATAATCGGAAGTTCAAGGGAAAATATGATAGCCTGTGGTGACGGCTTTAATGATATTTCTATGATAAAGTATGCGGGTGTCGGTGTTGCTATGGCAAATGCACAGGAGGAAGTAAAGGCGGTAGCAGATTATATAACGGCTTCCAATGATGAGGATGGTGTCGCACAGGTTATATATGAGATGATATTGAAGGAAAATGATTGATTTAAGTGGATAAGTTAAGTTGTTATGCTGCTTTTGAATATGTTTTAAAATAAGAAAAACTAAAATGATTTTAAGTGAATATCTTTCATCGATAAAATGAAAAAAATTGAATGAAAGGTATTTACTTTTTTTTTATTGCGTATATAATGGTACTTGCACTTGAGAAAAAAACATTATTAAGATGAATTTGATTCATCTTAATGCAATAGTGATTTGGTAACTTTTTAACTGAGATACATGTTATTTATGTATCTGAAAGATATTATATGAGGAGAAATAATCATGAATAACGGAATTGAAATCAGATGGCATGGTCGTGGCGGTCAGGGAGCAAAGACAGCAGCTTTACTTCTTGCAGATGTAGCATTTAAGACAGGACAGTATGTTCAGGGATTTCCTGAGTATGGTCCGGAGCGTATGGGTGCACCTATTACGGCTTACAATAGAATTAGTGAAGACAAGATCCGTATTCATTCTAATATATACACACCTGATTATGTGGTTGTTGTAGATGAGACACTCCTTGACTCAGTTGATGTTACGGCAGGTCTTAAGAAAGACGGTGCTATCATTATCAACACACCAAAGTCAAGAGACGAGATTAAGGATAAGCTCAATGGCTATGAGGGAAAGGTTTACACTGTAGATGCAAGACACATCTCAGTAAAGACACTTGGAAAGAATTTCCCTAACTCACCGATGCTCGCAGCAGTAGTTGCAGTAAGTAATGTAATGCCGAGAGATACATTTATCAGAGAAATGAGAGCTTCATACCAGCACAAATTTGCAAAGAAGCCTGAGGTCATTGACGGAAATATGGAAGCTCTTGAGATGACATTTGATACACTTGCAGAAGATATCGACAAAGATATGAGCATGACTGCATAGCATGACTGCATAGCATTATTGCATAGATAAAAGTACATAATAAATAGCTGACAAGAAATAAATGCCAAAAATAAGTTGTCCTAAGTGTATGAAAATACACAATGTGCTCTGCATCAGGAATGCAGGGCACAAATTTTTCCTGATATGAAAAAATGTAAATATCACAAACTTAAAAAAGGCAGATTTATTTCATTAAAATATATTTAAAATTAAAAATGATATGAGGGACAGGTTTACAGTTTCCTTTAATCATAAATAACTATAGGTAATTGCGATACTCTCAGTAATGTATATGTTGCACAAATTTTTGCAATATAATTTTAGTTTCAAAATCATGCAATCACCTGATAAACAAATAAATTGATTGGAGAAAAAAATGAGAACCGATATTACAAAAATAAATGAACAAACTCCTGTCGGTGAGCTTACAGAGGGGCTTATGGTATTTGCCGGAGGAACTTCAAAGCTTTTTAATACAGGAGAGTGGAGAACAAATACACCGGTATTTAAAGCAGATTTATGCAAACAGTGTTTACTCTGTGCACCTGTCTGACCGGATGTGAGTATTCCGGTTGTTGACGGAAAGAGACTTGATTTTGATTATGACCATTGCAAGGGCTGTGGAATATGTGCAAAAGTCTGTCCATTTGGGGCGATTGAGATGAAGGAGGGCGTAGAATAATGGCTATTAAAGAACGTATGTCAGGAAACGAGGCAGTATCATATGCTATCCGTCAGGTAAATCCGGATGTTATGCCGGCATTTCCTATAACACCTTCAACAGAAATACCGCAGATGGTATCTACATATATTGCAAACGGTGAGATGGATACAGAGTTTATCCCGGTAGAGAGTGAACATTCATCAATGAGTGCTGCAATCGGAGCAGAGGCAGCAGGAGCAAGAAGTCTTACTGCAACATCATCGGCAGGACTTGCACTTATGTGGGAGGAACTTCTTCTTGCAGCATCAAACAGACTTCCGCTTGCACTCACACTTGTAAACCGTACACTTTCAGGTCCTATAAATATTAACTGCGACCATTCAGACGGTATGGGTGCGAGAGATACAGGATGGATTCAGATATATGCAGAGAACAATCAGGAGGCATATGACAATTTCATTCAGGCATATCCTATCGCAGAGGATAAGAGGGTGCATCTTCCTATTATGATATGTCAGGACGGATTTATCACAAGCCATGCTGTTGAAAATATTGAGCTTATGGAGGATGAGCTTGTAAAAGATTTCGTCGGTGAATATGAGCCTGAAGAGTATCTTTTAAATCCGGGTAAGCCTATAGCAGTAGGTCCTTATTCAGTGACAAATTATGCTATGGAAGCAAAGAAAAATCAGGAGACAGCATTAGAAAACGCAAAAGAAGTTATACTTGAAGTGGCAAAGAAATTTAAAGAGATTTCAGGCAGGGAGTATGGACTTTTTGAAGAATATAAGACAGAAGATGCCGATTATATCATGCTTATTATGGGTTCGGCAGCAGGAACGGCAAAAGAGGCAGTTGATAATCTTCGTGAGCAGGGAAAGAAAGTCGGAGTATTAAAACTCAGAGTATTCCGTCCGTTCCCAGCAGAGGAGATAGCAAAAGCACTCAAAGACTGTAAGGCAGTCGCAATTATGGACCGTTGTGAAAGTTACAATGGAAACGGCGGACCTCTTGGAAGTGAAGTTACAGCAGGACTTTACAGAAGTAAAGTTATGATAGAAGCCGTAAATTATATTTATGGTCTTGCAGGCAGGGATTTCACGGTAAATGAAGTATATGATATATTTGCTGAGCTTGAAGAAGCAGTAGAGAACGGAAAGAAAGTAGAGCAGTATCAGTATATCGGATTACGCAAATAATAGGAGGCCATAATGAGCGATTACAGTTTAAAAACAATGATGAATAAACCAGAGCGTCTTGCACCGGGACACCGTATGTGTGCAGGCTGTGGTGCGACGATAGCAGTTCGTGCCGTGCTTCGAGGACTTCATGAGGGAGATAGGGCAGTTATAGGAAATGCAACAGGTTGTCTGGAGGTATCTTCATTCATGTACCCATATACGGCATGGGAGGACAGTTATATACACAACGCATTTGAAAATGCAGGAGCAACACTCAGTGGTGTTGAAACAGCATACAAGGCACTCAAAAAGAGAGGGAAACTTCCAAAGGACGAAACATTCAAATTTATCACATTTGGTGGTGACGGTGGAACATATGATATAGGATTTCAGTCACTCTCAGGAGCAATGGAGAGAGGACATGACATGGTATATGTGTGTTACGACAACGGTGCATACATGAACACAGGTATTCAGCGTTCATCAGCAACACCAATGTATGCAGACACGACAACAACACCTGTAGGAACACAGTCTAATGGTAAGATGCAGAACCGCAAAGACCTCGCAAGCATCATTGCAGACCATGATGTACCATATGTTGCACAGACAACACTCTTACAGGATTTTAAAGATATTCACAGAAAATCAGAAAAAGCAATCTACACAGAGGGAGCAAGTTTCTTAAACATCATGACACCATGTCCAAGAGGATGGAGATATGATGCATCAGAGATAATGAAAATATGCAAACTTGCCGTAGAAACCTGCTACTGGCCACTCTTTGAGGTAGACCATGGAAAATGGATACTCTCATATGAGCCAAAGAAGAAACTTCCTATCGAAGACTTCTTAAGAGAGCAGGGAAGATTTAAACATCTTTTCAAAAAAGGAAACGAGGACCTGATAGCCCAGTTCCAGGCAGAAGTAGACAGAAGATGGGAAGACCTTCAGTATAAATGTGCGAGATAGTATGAAAAACATAAGTAATGCAAGGCTGAACTGTTACAAACATAAAAGCAGGTTTTTGTACTATGGTTGCATTTTAATATAAAGTATGTTAAGGCGTTAAATTAAATATATAAATTATGACAGGAGTATGTTGAAATGATGACATACTCCTGTTTGCTATTTATTATATGTAATGTTAAAATGGGGGTATGTTCAGTGAGTTTATATAATGTCTAAAAGCCGTTAAATAGGAATTAATGTCTGATAGAAATTAATTACCTTTGGGTGATGGGGGACTCTTCAATCAGGTGATTGTGATGGAACTGGAAGCAGATTGTGCATAGCACAAACTTTATATGAGCAAGTAGCAAAGTGTATGACGAATGTCATTGACTTATTGATTTATGGAGGATTGATAAATTGTGGGAAGAAAAATTAAATTGCCGGTGGGGATTGAGGATTTTAAGGAAATACGACAGGAAGAATTTTACTATATTGATAAGACAAAATTGTTGGAGCAGCTTCTTGAAAAGTGGGGAAAGGTAAATCTTTTTACCAGACCAAGGCGATTTGGGAAAACTTTAAATATGAGTATGCTGCGTTATTTTTTTGAAATCGGAACAGATGAATCACTGTTTGACGGATTATATATTAAAAACAATAAAAAAATCTGTGAGGAATATATGGGAAAATTTCCGGTTATATTTATCTCACTTAAAAATGTTGAGGGGCTTGACTTTGAGACAGCATTATACAGATTTGTTGAGATTATTGGCAGAGAAGCCGAAAGATTTTATTTTTTATTGCATAGTGAAAAATTAACGGTAAATGAAAAAGAGAGATATAAGACACTTATCCGTTTAGATAATGGCAGATATTCAATGGATGTAAATATTCTTGCGTCAGCATTGAGATTATTATCTGAACTCCTTTATAAACATTATGGCAAAAAGACAATAATAATTATAGATGAATATGATGTTCCTTTAGATAAAGCATTTCAGAATGGCTACTACAGAGAAATGGTATCACTTATACGAGCAATGTTTGGGGACGCACTTAAAACCAATGATTTTTTACAGTTTGCCGTTTTGACAGGGTGTCTCCGCGTTTCAAAAGAAAGTATTTTTACAGGATTAAATAATTTTAAAGTGCTTTCAATCGCAGATACACGCTTTGACGAGCAGTTTGGGTTTACGGATGAAGAAGTGCAAACACTTTTGGAGTCATACGGTCTTTTGGAGCATATTTCAGAGACAAAAGAATGGTATGATGGTTATCACTTTGGTGATGCTGATGTTTACTGCCCGTGGGATATTATAAATCATGTAGACAGACTGTGGTGAACCGGATGCAAAGCCGCAGTCATACTGGATAAATACAAGCGGAAACGGACTTGTCAAACGCTTTATCGGCAAGGCAAATAAGACTACAAGGGATGAAATCGAGCGGCTGGTTTCAGGTGAGACAATCGAGAAGCAGGTCAGTCTTGAACTGACATATGATGAAATCGATACTACTATCGACAATCTTTGGAGTGTATTATTTACAACGGGGTATCTGACTCAGACTGGTATGACTGAAAGTGGTGCGTATAAGCTTGTTATTCCGAATAAAGAGGTCAGGGAGGTTTATAAACTTCAGATACAAGAATGGTTTAAGAGAACAGTAATGAGCAACACAGAACAGTTAAAAAACTTTTGGAAAGCATTTGACGGGGGAGACACAAAGGCGGTTGAGAATTATCTGAACAGGACACTAAGCAATTCGATAAGTGTTTTCGACACAAAGGCAAGGGACGAGGAAAAAGAAAGTTCTTATCATACGATTTTGGTTGGACTTTTGGTAGGAAATGCAGACTGGCTCGTAAAATCAAATGTTGAAGCAGGAGACGGTTTCGCCGACATAATAGTTGAGACAGAAGACTTTGACGCAGGTATCATTATTGAACTTAAATATTCAAAGACATTTTCGGGAATGGATAAAGCCTGTGAAAAAGCAATTACCCAGATTAAAGAAAAAAGATATGATGAATATCTGAAAAACGATGACAGACATGATATTATGATTTATGGAATTGCCTTTTGTAAGAAAAAGTGCAAGGTGATTGCACATAAAATTTAAAACTATCAAACAGGCGGCAGAGCGTATGGAAAATATCAGTTTGATTAAGAAATATACAACCAAAATTTATCAAAATGCAGATTGTGAATATCAGCTTGATTAAGAGATATACAAATAAAATTTATTAAAAAAGAGAGGAAAAACAAATGAATAAAAAACAGTACAAGTTAATAGCATTATCACTTGCGATGACTATGGCAGTGAGCAGTATTTCATATGCGGCAAATGCGGACAGAAAGGTATCAGCAGCAGCAAAAACTGACAATGAGGTTTTGACTGTGGCAAAGAAAGATATTATAAGAAAGAACGAGACAAAGGTTTCATCGGGTCCCGTCATCGAGGAGCCTGAAATCCCTGCAAAGAGCAAGATAAGTTTTACAAGACTGGGCAGTAAAAAAGTAAAGATAAGCTGGAGCAGGTCGACCGGTGCAGAAAAGTATATTTTATATAAAAAGACAAATAACAATGGGTATAAAATAGTCGCAAAAACAACCAAATTAAAATTTACGGATAAAAAGGTTGTGGCAGGAAAAAGATATAAGTATTATGTTAAGTCAGCAAGGACATACGATGGAAAGACATATGCAAGTAATTCAAATGCTAAAAGTTTCAGGATTGCAAATTTTGTGAACACAAAACATCAGAAGTACAGTTACAGTGAGATGTGCGGTGATATAAAGTCATTTAAAAATACTTATTCTGATTATGTCAGTGTAAAAGTTGTGGGAAAATCAAATGATAAAAGAAATATATATGATGTTGTCATAGGAAACAAGAAAGCCAAAAAGACATTGCTTGTTATTGGAAATATTCATGCAAGGGAATATATGACGGCACAGCTTTGTATGGCACAGATAGAAAGTTACCTTAAAAATTACAATGGAAGTGTCAAGGGAGTAAAAGTAAAAAGTGTTTTAAATAAGATGGCGGTACATTATATTCCGATGGCAAATCCTGACGGTACAACAATTTCTCAGTTTGGAATTTCAAAGATAAGAGACAAAAAGCTTCGTAAGGCTCTGTATAAAATGTCTGGTGCATCACATACGGCAACATGGAAAGCAAATGCCAGAGGAGTTGACCTTAACAGAAATTCAAATTCGCATTTTAAGGCAAATCATGGTGGAAAGCGTGGAAGTGAGGGATTTTCAGGACCATCGGCAGCAAGTGAGCCGGAAACAAAGGCAATCGCAGGATTGTTAAAACAGTTAAAAAATAACAAGACATTAAAAGGTGTCGTAAATTATCATGCTATGGGCTCTATAGTATTTGGAAGCGGCGGAAGCGGAAAAGTTAAAAAAGAAACACAGAAAATGTACCGGTTTGCAAGAAAGATAACAGGATATGCAAGCGGGGACAGTTATGGTTCTTCAAGCGGTCCTAGTGTCGGAAGTATGCGTGATTATGTGATGGAAAAGATTAAATCACCGTGTATAACACTTGAGATAGGTGTAGCAGGCTGTCCGTTGCCGATTTCGCAATTTTCTTCGATATGGAGAAAAAATGAGAGTCTTGTATTGAGAGAGGCAAAGCTTCTGTTGTAGGAGTGTTTGTAAATATAATCAAAAACAGTCAGGAGCATACCAGCCGTGAAAATCGGCGG
>ENA-OPXB01000936-OPXB01000936.1-human-gut-metagenome-genome-assembly--contig:-NODE-936-length-18208-cov-5.120641_pt1 | contig 18208 bp, 18 predicted proteins | sample MGYA00241516_ERZ502024 | MGnify/ENA primary metagenome ERZ502024 (study PRJEB25962, sample SAMEA2041926) | human gut metagenome | biome: human gut; feature: human-associated habitat; material: faeces...
AGTCATCGGGCATTATCTGAACATAAAACACTATCAATAAGTTGGAGTCATTACCTAGAAAATGATAAAAATCTTATGTTTTTATCAAAGCCAATTTCGCCTGAGTTAATATCATCATGATCTGTGAACCATCAACGTCTTCAATGATCGACTTTTAAGTAAGTCTGGAAGGTAAAGCTATGGAGCTTGCTACTACGCAGTCAGTATTGATGCAAATTCAACCGACAATTCAGCGTTTTGCCAGAATGCTTGCCAGCGTTTTGCAGCTTGAGGTTGAGATCGTTGATGAAAACTTGTGTCGCGTCGCCGGAACGGGCGCGTATGGGAAGTTTCTTGGTCGCCAGTTGAGCGGCAACTCACGCCTGCTCCGCCACGTCCTGGAAACGAAAACTGAAAAAGTTGTGACACAGTCTCGCTTCGATCCCCTTTGCGAAGGTTGCGATAGTAAAGAAAATTGCCGCGAAAAAGCATTTCTGGGTACGCCTGTCATTTTACAGGATCGTTGTGTTGGGGTGATAAGTTTGATTGCCGTTACCCACGAGCAACAAGAGCATATCAGTGATAATTTACGCGAATTTTCTGATTATGTTCGCCATATATCCACCATTTTTGTTTCGAAACTTCTGGAGGATCAGGGGCCAGGAGATAACATCAGTAAAATATTCGCGACCATGATCGATAATATGGATCAGGGCGTATTAGTTGTTGATGATGAAAGTCGGGTTCAGTTTGTTAATCAGACTGCCTTAAAAACACTTGGTGTTGTACAAAATAATATTATTGGGAAACCTATCCGTTTCAGACCATTAACATTTGAGAGTAATTTTACTCATGGACATATGCAGCATATTGTTTCGTGGGACGATAAAAGTGAATTAATCATTGGTCAATTGCATAACATTCAGGGCCGACAATTATTTTTAATGGCATTTCACCAATCGCATACCAGTTTTTCTGTAGCAAATGCACCTGATGAACCACATATTGAACAATTGGTTGGCGAGTGCCGTGTTATGCGGCAATTAAAACGACTCATTAGCCGTATTGCACCCAGCCCATCCAGCGTTATGGTGGTTGGTGAAAGCGGCACGGGTAAAGAAGTCGTCGCCCGAGCAATCCATAAGTTGAGCGGAAGACGGAATAAACCCTTTATTGCTATCAACTGTGCCGCGATTCCGGAGCAGCTTCTGGAAAGCGAACTGTTCGGTTATGTTAAAGGCGCATTTACTGGCGCTTCTGCCAACGGTAAAACAGGGTTGATTCAGGCGGCGAATACGGGCACGCTGTTTCTCGATGAAATAGGTGATATGCCATTAATGTTGCAGGCTAAATTACTGCGCGCTATTGAGGCGCATGAAATTCTGCCGATTGGTGCCAGTAGCCCAATACAAGTCGACATTCGCATCATTTCTGCAACTAATCAGAATTTGGCCCAGTTCATTGCCGAAGGTAAATTCCGCGAAGATCTCTTCTACCGACTTAATGTTATCCCGATAACTCTGCCACCGCTGCGTGAACGTCAGGAAGATATTGAACTATTGGTGCATTACTTTTTACATCTGCATACCCGTCGTCTGGGATCGGTTTATCCTGGCATTGCTCCCGATGTCGTCGAAATATTGCGTAAGCATCGTTGGCCCGGAAACCTGCGCGAGTTAAGCAATTTGATGGAATATCTGGTTAACGTAGTTCCTTCAGGTGAAGTTATCGACAGCACGCTATTGCCGCCAAATCTGCTGAATAATGGCACAACGGAGCAAAGTGATGTAACAGAGGTCAGTGAGGCGCACCTGTCACTCGATGATGCGGGCGGCACGGCGCTGGAGGAGATGGAAAAGCAAATGATCCGCGAGGCGCTTTCACGTCATAACAGCAAGAAGCAAGTTGCTGATGAACTGGGCATCGGCATTGCTACGCTCTATCGCAAGATTAAGAAATATGAGTTGTTAAACACATAACCTCAGTGAATCCGGCCTGAATTCAGGCCGGATATCCTTTTACTTCGTTTTCTCGCAATCCAGAACTGTATTTACAATCATCTGATACCCCGTGCAGCGACAAAGATTTCCCGCCAGTCCGCGACGAATTTCCGTAATGGTTAATGGCTTCTCGCGTGGTTTCGCCAGCATTGCCGTGGTAGCCATAATCAGGCCAGGCGTACAAAACCCGCACTGCACTGCGCCGGATTTCGCATAAGCCTGCTGAACATGAGAAAGTTTTCCGCCTTTCGCTTCACCTTCCAGCGTGCGGATCTCTTTTCCTTCAGCCCAGGCGGCAAGGTATAAGCAACTGTCTATTGCTGTGCCGTCGACCAACACCGTACAGGCACCACATTCACCCACGCAGCACCCTTGTTTGACACTTAGCAGTCCTTGTTCGCGGAGTAATTCCGAGAGCGGCGTGCCTGGTGCGGCGTGAAGCTGAAAAGGCATCCCGTTAATGGTGCATTCGATGGTAATTGTTTCGCTGTGATTCATTGCAATTTTCCCCCCGCCGCGGCGACGGCTTCGCTAATCACTTTTTTGGTCATCGTCTGGATGAGATGCAGACGAAACTCTTTACTGGCCCGCCATGAAGAACGCGGGGCGACATCTTGCAGGACAGATTCGCTGATAGCTTCCAGCGTTTGCAGGTTTAATGGCGCATTTTGTGCAGTCTGTTCGGCATGTTGGCAGCGAATCGGCGTTGGCGCGGCAACACCAAATGCCAGGCGTAATTCGCTGAAATTGCCGTTATCCAGTCGGCAATGTGCGGCGCAGCCAATCGTTGAAATATCCATTGCGTCGCGCATGGCATATTTAAAATGCGCGCTGCCCGCGTGTTCTTTCGGCTGTGGCGGAAAATGAAAGGCGACGAGGATTTCGTCATGCTCAAGAGACACTTTGCCCGGCCCGGTGTGAAAGCCATTAATCGGGACGAAACGAACACCGCGCGGGGAGTGGATCTCCAGTTTCGCGTCATAAATTAGCGTTGGCGTGGCAGAATCTGCGCTGGTGGCACCGTTGCAAATATTTCCACCGTAGGTAGCGACGTTACGGATCTGCGGTCCAGCAATGGACGTGGCCGCAGCACATAACGCCGGGAGATGACGTTGAGTTATAGGATCTTCTATTAGCTGGGTAAATGTCGTTGCAGAGCCGATACGTAGCGAGCCATCTTCCGCCAGCGTAATTCCCCGCAGCTCCGCCAGATTATGAATATCAACAATATGGCGATAACGGTCATTGTGATGGTGGAGCTGAATCAGTACGTCAGTGCCACCGGCGAGCAGTTTGGCCTGCGGGTTGTCAGCCAGCAGGTTGATGGCATCGGCAAGGGTTGCTGCGCGATGGTAAGAAGCAAAATCAAACATGATGTTATCCTCAAATCAATCCTGCCAGATGGAACTCTTCATATAACCGTTTTGGCGTCAGCGGCAGTGTATTGATTGCAACACCGGTAGCCATCTTCACCGCGTTACGAATAGCAGCGGCAACAGGAATTATTGGTGGCTCACCCAGTGACTTATGTCCGTATGCGGATTGCGGCTCATTGATTTCGACGAACGCGCTTTCCAGTTGTGGCAGATCCGGCATGGTCGGCATTTTGTAATCCAGCAGATTGGGGTTACGGACCACGCCGCTTTTAGCATCGATGATCATCTCTTCAAATAGCGCCCAGCCAATGCCCATTCCCATTCCGCCGTGTACCTGACCTTCTGCCAGCAGTGGATTAAGAATATGCCCTGAATCATGAACGTTGAGGATGCGGTTGATGATGACTTTGCACAGCGCAATATCGACCGTCAGATCAACAAAGGTACAGCCAAACGCCGGTGGGTTAGTGGTGGTTTTGATGGAGCTTTCAGCAGAGAGCTGCCCGCCGCGTTCAGGGTGGTAGAAAGCGTCCATCGCCAAATCTTTTAACGACATTAACGGCTCTTCCGGTCGTTCAACCAGCACGATATGGCCTTTTATCAGGGTCAGATTCATCGCTGACTGATGTAGCATGACTGCGGCGTGAGCGATGATTTTCTCTTTTAATAATAGTGCCGCACTGCGCAGCGCAGGCGCGGCAACATAGCTCTGGCGTGAGGCAAATGCGCCGGGATCGAACGGCGTAACGTCGGTATCTTGAGTTGAAATAACGCGAACGTCGCTGACCGGAACCCCCACGGTTTCTGCCACCATTTGCGAGAAGACGGTGTCGGCACCCTGACCGATTTCCGTCGCGCCGCTTTGCACGTTGATGGTTCCATCCTGATTCATCAGAAGGCGCGCGCCTGCTATTTCTACGCCGACAGGCCAGGTGTTAGAGGTGTAGCTAAAACAGGCGACGCCAACGCCGCGGCGCAAATTGCCTTGCTGGTTCTGGCATTCTGCACGGCGTTTTTCCCATTCAAAGATTTTCCGGCCTTTTTCAAGACACTCCGGCAACCCTGCGCTGTAAATACGTTTGCCCGTGAGCGGATTAGCATCTCCTTCGCGGGCGGCGTTGCGTAAACGAATTTCAACAGGATCAATACCTAACGCTGTCGCGGCGTCATCAAGCATAGACTCAACGGCAAATACGACTTGTGGCGCGCCATAACCACGCATCGCACCAGCCGAGGGGAGGTTGGTATAGCAGGTCTTTGAACTGTAAGCGTAGGCACAACGAGGATAAAGGTAAGCGACTTTATTCCCCCCCGCAGAAGCGATGGAGTGCCCGTGAGATGCATAAGCGCCGGTGTTAGACAGAACATCCAGACTATAACCTTTCAATGTTCCGTCGCGGTTCACGCCCATTTGCCCGTCAATGGTAAAAGCGTGGCGGGTACGGGTTGCGAGGAAACACTCTTCACGGCTAAGGGAAACTTTCACCGGAATGCCGCCAAGCTTGCTGGTCAGGAATGCCGCCATTGGCTCTTCCAGTACATCCTGTTTATTACCAAAACCGCCACCGACAAACGGTTTGATGACTCGTACGCATGACCAGGGAATATCCAGCGCCTGACCAACCACGCGGCGAACAATGTGCGGGATCTGGGTGCTGGAAACGATGGTAATTCGCGAGTCATCCTCCATCCACGCCAGCGATGTTACGCTTTCCATGTGACAATGTTGAATAACGGGGGTCTGATAGTGCCCCTGTACCTGGTAGTCGGCGGCATCGATTGTTTGTTGGACATTACCCGTCGACATCGTGCTTTGTTTCAGTAAATTGCCACCGTTATGGATTGGTGCAGCGTCTTCTGCCAGCGCCGCTTCTGGCGTGGTGATAACGGGTAATTCTTGCCACTCAATGCTGACCAATTGCGCCGCTTTTTCTGCCGTGAGTTCATCGCGGGCCACGACGATGGCAACGGCGTCACCATGATGACGAACATGGCGAGTTAGCAGTGCGCGATCGGCGGTATCGCGCTTGTTTTCGTCAAGTGTCCAGGCATGCCCAGCAGTAGCAAATGGAATATCAGGCACATCTTCCCAGGTAAAAATCGCCAGTACGCCCGGCAAACTTCTGGCTTGTTCATCATTAATACTTACGGCATAACCATGTGCGATAGGGCTACGTACATATTTCGCATAACACATGCCCGCCATAACATAATCGTCAGTATATCGTGCCCGCCCGGTGACCTTAGCAATGGCATCGACGCGCATGCATGATTCACCCGTAGCGGTTGCTTCCCGCGCTTCCATAGAAATCCCCTCGATTTGAACATTTGGTTCTTATGGCAAAGATTTAGTCTAAGCAGGCAAGATTTACGCCAGAAACGACGATAAGCGTTAGGGGAGGTAGGAAGTGTGATGACGTTAAAAAAACACAGATATGATACGAAACAGGACTCTGAATAGGGGCAGTGATACGTATCAATATGAGTGGCGATAAAATCAATGTGATAAATTGGGATTATTACGCATCAGGATGGGAAATAGGGTAAAAAGTCAGGAAGTTCGATACCTCTACAGCGAATATTTTGCTGATGATACTTCCCTTTGCCAAATGAAATTAACCTCTTTCTCTATTACCACGTTTTTCCAGAAGCAAGAGATTGGGTATCAAGAGGCTGGCTGCTATGATAAGGCGTCTTGTTTTTTAAGCGAGGAAAGATTTTGAGTGCGGGACGCCTGAATAAAAAATCTCTGGGTATCGTGATGTTGTTATCGGTTGGACTGCTTTTGGCGGGCTGTTCGGGTAGCAAATCATCCGATACAGGAACGTATTCCGGCTCCGTTTACACCGTGAAACGGGGGGATACGCTATATCGTATTTCGCGCACCACGGGAACCAGCGTAAAAGAACTGGCGCGACTGAACGGCATTTCCCCCCCTTACACCATTGAAGTTGGTCAGAAACTAAAACTAGGTGGGGCGAAAAGTAGCAGTAGTACACGTAAATCAACCGCCAAATCAACGACCAAAACCGCATCGGTTACACCGTCATCAGCGGTACCGAAATCTTCCTGGCCGCCAGTAGGGCAACGTTGTTGGTTATGGCCAACGACAGGGAAAGTTATCATGCCGTATTCGACAGCAGATGGCGGCAATAAAGGGATTGATATCTCAGCTCCACGGGGTACACCTATTTACGCCGCGGGTGCAGGAAAGGTGGTGTATGTGGGCAACCAGCTGCGTGGCTACGGTAATCTCATCATGATTAAACACAGTGAAGATTACATTACGGCTTACGCCCATAATGACACGATGCTGGTAAATAATGGGCAAAGCGTGAAGGCTGGGCAAAAAATCGCCACTATGGGGAGCACGGATGCGGCATCTGTTCGCCTGCATTTCCAGATTCGTTACCGTGCAACGGCAATTGATCCGCTACGTTACTTGCCGCCGCAGGGCAGCAAGCCAAAATGCTGATGGCGAATTAATCAGCAGTCAGCAGCGCGGCACTTGCTAAGGAGAGCGTAAGGTTTATAATGCCTTACGCATCTCGAAGCGGGCGTAGTTCAATGGTAGAACGAGAGCTTCCCAAGCTCTATACGAGGGTTCGATTCCCTTCGCCCGCTCCAGAATCTCCCCAAGTGGAGAAGACTAAAAAAGTCTTCTCTGTCAGCAAGTTAAATAGTTACCTATTTAATTTGCTTAGGAGTTCTACCACTGTGATCCGCCCTTGTAGCTGTTACGTTGAGTTACACGGGAAGATGGCAGTATAACCAACGTGGCGGCAGTTGCACACCTCACACCGCGATAGTCAAACGTGAAGGAAAAGCCTACCCAGGCATTGTAATGTCATCGACGGCGGCGCTTGCGACGACCTCAGCGCGGGATAAACAGGCGAATGATGGGAAGAGTGTTTTTAAGTGTATATGTGGATTTAAAGCCCCACCTCTTCATAAAACCGTAACTGCATCGCGAAAGAGTGCAGCTCTACCCCGGCTCGTGCATCCGATAATGTACACCTGACTTACTGATCGCTACCGCTGAAAAGATGATGATACGCCTCCGGCGCTTTTGTTGATGTACCCATCACGGCGCTTTATGGCTCCTATTGTCTAAAAATAATCCTCCTGGTATTTTAAGCATCTAAGACAGTTTGAATGATGGGGGATGTATGGCGATATCAGCAAAGAAAGCCGCCTACAAAGAAAAGAAAGCAAAAGCCGCAGAACTAGCCAAACTACGCCGCCAGCAAAAAGCAGCATTAACCAGAATGATAAAGAAGGCTAGAGAAGACGGCACATTTGACAGCTTGCCAGACGATATCAAAGCAAAGTGCCTTAAACACGAAGCAAAGCGGGAAAAGGCAGCATACTTCTATAACCAGTGGAAAGAGAAGCAAGCATACGCCGCACGTCGTGAAGAGGTGGCGGGTATTGATGAATTATCCCTGCAACACTTCAAATCAATTTAAATACTCCCTGATTCTCTAAAACGCAACAGGACGCATTCTAACGCTGTTTTCATTGCTTGGTATAGGGATGTATAGGTGATGTGTGTTTAATGCGTCTGTGAGCTTGTTTTATGCCTTATTTTGCATTTTCATAATGCAGGAGAGAACACGGAAAGCCTTAAAATTAATTATTGGGGTATTTAAGGCTATTTTTAGTGTATTTAAGGGTATTAAACTTGATTTAATTGATTAAAATATAAACAGATAATTATGTATCTTATTGATTTATAAGGTTATTTTTAAATAAAGGTAAATAAAAAATAAATAGCCATAAATAGCTATAAATACATCTTAATACCTATATCCCCTCCCTTATGGCTAGATTGCGAGAGGTGCTTAACGCGATTTTCAGCGCCCCCCGATCTGGAAAATCCAGAATCCCCAAATATCAAGGAGGCATTACGCCTCCTCTTCTTCCTTCTTAATTCGTTGCACCGTCGAAGGAGCAACATTAAAGATCTCGGCGGTTTTACGCACTGACAGGCCATCAGAAAGGGCTTTCTTTATACCTTCTCTATCTACTGCTTTTCCATTACCACGTTTTGTAGGATTGACGGCTTGCGCTTCTCGTTTACGTTCTAACATCAGTTCACGTTCACACGTTGCCACTGCCGACAACATAGTAAGCATCATTTTTCCCATCGCGCTTGTAATGTCTGCAATGATCCCTTCTTTGTGAAATCGAACAATCACACCTCGATTATTAAGTTGTTCCACTAAGGCAAGAATGTCTAAGGTGTTACGCCCTAAACGGTCGAGAGAGTGCACGTGTAAGGTATCGCCTTCTCTCAGATAGGCTAAACACGCTTGTAAGCCTGGGCGGTTAGTGTCTTTACCAGACAGCTTATCTTCAAAGACTTTATCGAGAGTTACTCCTGCAAGCTGGCGATCAGTGTTCTGATCTACAGTGCTCACACGCTTATAACCGATATTGCTCATAAAATCCTCTTAATGTATCGATTTGGCACTACTTCAATGCAAATGAGTATATCGTATTCATTTGGTCTGTTTCAAGCCTTATGGGTACGGAATATTACACGATTTAGATGTATTCATTTGGTATGCCTAATGGATACACAGGGGAATAGATTAAATGGTGTTCTGTTTATACAGGTTTATTTGTTAGATCAACAATTTGGCATTTCTAAACAGATGTTTGAACGTTGCCAAATGTTTTGACAACACAAGAAAAGGGCTTGCTATGCCACGCATTACACGAAATAAGGCTGTAAAAACAAAATAAATTTTAAAATTTGCACAAACAAGAAAACTCATTAAGAAACAAGCAGGACAATTTTTAGCCAACAATTTCTGATGGTGCTCTGTAAGCCGCATTACACAAGGCTTTGCGAAAGTGATGTAAAAGTGAAGAAAGTAAGAATTGCACTTTTAAGCTACTTTTTCATTGAATTTTTAGTATGGAATTACACAGGGAATAGAGAGCATTATTCTATGATTTACACAGGGAATATAGGGGGATTATGGCACACACATAGAAAGGCATTACACAGAGTGAGTGCTATGTGACAAATGGATGTAACGAGAGGTTACATTCAGCTATCTGAAATGCTCTCTGTAAGAAAGTTGGTAGTAACGATACGTTACATAGACTAATTATTGAATGTAACGATATTACACATCGGAAGATGATTGAATGTAACGGTAGCTCACAGTGAACTAGGGGTAGGTCATAGTGAACTACCCCCACAGAATTCTGTTAATCTTAACTTTTAAAGAGATTTGTACCCTAACAAAATTCTGTTACCCCACCCTAACAGAATTCTGTTAGACACCCCCACAGAAAACTGTTAGACACCCCCACAGAAAACTGTTAGACACCCCCACAGAATTCTGTTACCTATTAGATCATTTATTAAATTACTTATTAAATTATAATATTATATATTTATTTATATGATCTTTTGCCTTCCGGCGTTAGCTTCACTCTCTGGCAAGCAGCCTTACTCCGCTACCTTTGGGCTTCGTGGCTGGCCCGTTCCGCTCACACCGAAAGCAAAGCGTTACTTTCTTCGTGTAACTATCGTTGGCGGTAACGCCCACGAAGAAATACTATTGCGCTGTGCGCAGAAGAGTAATCACCTAACCAATCATACTGATTGCTTACGTGTTAACTCTATCTCTCTACCTCTTAATTCCACTTCCTACATTCTGTAGTTGTGTAATTACTCGAAGAGAGAGCGGCTAAAGCTCAATTACACTCTGCTTTCCTCGTGTAATTTCACTAAGCCTCAATACAATTTCACTTCCTACATTCTGTAGTCGTGTAATTGTTTTCGGTGGAAAAGCCAGAGGCGACACCGAAAGAGAATTCTGATCTTATTAATCTTATCTATCTTAGTTATCTTACTTATCTTACTTACTTTATCTACTTTATTATTAATAATAGCTTTATAAGCTCTCTGTAGCTCTCTGACGCAAGAAACAGCATTCAGGAAGGGAATCACCTTAGAAAAGTGTTCTTTGCGTCATAATGTGTTTTATGAAGGATTCAGAGGTGTTTCATAACAGGAATGTATAGAGGATACTTTAATTAATTAAAAATAAGGGGTCTAAATGCTTCTCTAACAGCATTAAGCAGGGTAGGGAATGGAAACGCATTGCCTACATATAATAAACTCACTACAGGGCTTTACAGAACGTTTTATAAAGTGACTCTCTATCTTATATCTACCATCACCTTTTCATATACCTAACAAATACAAAATAAGCCCCTTAAATAAGCCTCTGGCGAGCTAAACAGCCATTAGATAAGGGAATGTATTGCTTTTATCAAAATCTCGTTAGAACGCGTTTTAGAGCGTTTTAGACAATAATGAAGAATAGCACTACACAGAAGAGCACGAATAGCTAAGAAAAAATGTAAGTGCATGAAAAAGATCAGATTTTTGTGAAAAGGTATTGACAAATGTTTCTTTATATGTAATAATAGGTATTAGAGGGACAGAAAAACATTCTTCTCTAAATAATCAAAATCAATGCACTTTGAAGCCGTCAGGCTTGCAAGGTGTTTTTCTTTTAACTGAATAAGGAGTTTTTTATGAAATGGTTTACATCTGAGCACGTCGTCCAGGCATTTAAAAAAGGTGAGCTTACACGCCACCAAGTAGTAATGAACCGTAATATGGCAAGGAGTCGAGGTTATCCAGAGCGTGAAAAATGTTTTGACGATGCACTGAAAATTATTGATGAACTGCGTAAAGCTGAGAAAGAAGCAGAGAAAAAATAATAGACAAGAGAAGGAGAAAACTATGAGCGAAACTAAGAAACCAATTCCGCGCACTTACCTACACGTTGACCCTGAAATCTTCAAGGTTTTATTTGCTGAAGCCAAGAAAAGGCAAATTATGGTCAGTGATTTGATGTTAGAAATCATTACTGAAGCAGCAGAGAACATCAAACAAAAAAAGGGTAAGTGATCCTCATTCACTTTAGTAGCGCATTAAGCGTGATTTATAAGGAGATTTTTAATGATTAATGAAGAACAATTTGTAAAAGTTCCTATGTGGATTCTAAAAATAAGCCAAGTAAACGGGCATAAATTTACAGATAGTGCTAAAAACCTTTACTGCTATCTGAAAGGGTTTGATCGTGCATTTCCCTCTTACGCTAAGATAGGCGATGTTTTTGGCATAACACCAAGAGCAGCAGAGGAAAGGGTTAAGAAATTGCTCGAAATGGGATTAATTATAAAAGATGCACGACCAGGAAGTTCTAATGTCTATCAAGTGGTAGATATTCCACAAGAAGAAGCTAGACAAGAAGCCCAGACACAACAAGAAGCTACTGTTAAAGCTGTTCCTGATCAGCTTCCCCCTACGGAAGATAATAAAGAGTCTTCTTTTGATGTTCTTGATGATGATTGGGATACGCCTTTACCCTGGGAGACGGAAGAAACACCTGTTTCATCAAGTGAAAAAGTAGCTAATGATAATGAGGAGGATGTATTAGAGAATTTTGCCTCTCTTATCTGCCAGGAGAAACACAAAAGAACAGGAGGGGCATCTTTTATTGAGTTTGCAAATTCACTAGCTTATAGACACGGGCTAAAACGACCAAATGGTATTGAGGCATATTTTTCTAAGCATTACCCAAATGTGTATGAAGACTTTGATATTCCATTTTAATAAGGAGGGTTATGATTCAATATTTAGTAAAAAATCAAGTAGACAGAATTCAGTGTAATGACACAGGAAAACGCATCTACGAAACACTTGCTTACCTCTATAAAGGAAAGCCAACACCGCTAAAATATAGCGATGTGTTACATCGAGCAGCTTGCTCTGAAGATGGTTTAAAATTCTGGCTTAGACAGCTATCAAATTTCGGTGTTATAGAGATTAAAGAATTATCTTTCTCTACATTCAATCTCAAAAGACTGGATAAAGTAGAATTCATCTATTCCACTCTCTAAAATCTCTCTATGTAATTAAAATATAAAAGGAAAACATTATTATGATAGTAGCTATGTATTGGTTATTGTTCTTTATCACGTTAGAAGCATATTTCGGGGTGTTTTCCTTTAAAAGAAAAGGAAAATTAAACAATGGCAAAAAGAAAAAACAACGTTGTTAAGAAAATCGGTGATTCAGCTTCTCTTCTAAGTAAACCTAAATCTATTCTAAGACGTAAAGACTTTAAAGAGCTAGTTACGCTCACCAAGCAAAATAGCGCCCCTGGCGAATGGAAAACAGAGATCATAGAACATTCTCCCTCTGTGCCTTGTGGAGATGAATTTAACGCCTTGCAAGAAATCTTATCTTCAACACCTGGCGTATTCTGGAAACCTAGAAAAAGAAAAGAGTATATTGTTGATAGCTCTGATTTACGCAAATACCAGATTTTAGGATTTGAAGATTATAACCACTACGTCGGTTATCTCGCCACAAATGGCCTAAATAATTTAGTTCCTGAATTCCAAATTTTAGATAATGCAGATCACTATGGAGACTTTTAATATGAACAAAAACACGTATGACACAATTTATTCACTAATTAATTATTATGAGGATGATTACCTCCTGCCTTTAAACCGCGCTGAACTTGAAGCATACAAAGAAAACACGCCAGGGGCGCTAAATGAGGCGTTTAAACACTGGGATTTAGCTGTGAATGCCTTTGAGCACCTCTCTAAGCGTGTAGAGATGCTCTGTAAGCGTGAAAACGCATACCTGACAGCCGATCAGATATGGGAGCTATCAAACTGGATAGAAGATATTGAATCTGACGTTCGCTATGTAGGAGACGGACTTGTTGAACTAGCTCAACGCTTAGGCGCTACTATCACAGAAGAATAAAAAAAGCAACAAAAAAGTTGTAAAATATCTTGACATTCCATCTATTGTATGTTAATATAATTATATGGGGTGATTATTTTTCCTTTATTGGTTCGATATTAAAAATTCTTCTTGTCGTTAAAGGGGAGTAAAATCTCCGCTCCCCGCTTCTCCTCCTTAAGTAAATACTGTGTCATTATTACCTCTTTTTTCCTTTGTTATGCATACATCTTGGAGTGTGCATAACATAGGGTAATTACAAAGGCGGCTTTAAATGCTGCCTTTTATTTTGCCCGTTATGCAACTTAAAAGTTGTATTTCTTACTTTAAACAAGGTAACAAGGTTTATATAAATGTTGTTCTTAAATGATAAAGAGCAAATCATCAAGTATAAAGATGAAATGCTGAAAATTAATCCACAAATTACCGAAATGGTAGCTAAATACGCTGGGTGTTCTGTCGAGGAAGTAGAAAGATGTGTTGAAAAATATTTTTCTCCTTCTTCTCCGTCTACACCTTCCCTTAATGAATTAATCAAATTAAAAGCTAAGGAGATTACTAAATGATTATTGATTTAGACACTCTGTTTCCAGTTCGAAAGACTTTCACAGATATTGTAAGTTATTGTACTGATCCGTTTGCCTCTGTAGAAAACAAGGTTTTTGCTTCTCTTCCTGCTGATGTTGAATGCGGAGACTTGATCACCAGCACTGGCGCTAAATATGAATCAGGAGATGATATCTATGTTGTTATGAGTGAATTTGTAACGGCTGGGGAAAACAAGCCTGTAGATGTGCTACGTAGCAATGCTGGGCTTGTATGCATCAAATCTGATGCGCTGAATGCTGTAAGTGAAGCAGCAAAAACAGCATTAATTAAAAAAGGCTTCCAGCTTGAAGGCTTCCATTCTGTTTTCACTTCTTAATAAAAGGAATAATAATAAATGATTCTAGGTAATGATTACGTTGATTTAGCTCCTCTGTTCTCTGCGCATAGCACTAGAAACTATCTGCTTTCTACTCTTGATTTTACGGATTCTGTAGGGGTTACATCTCATAAAGTAGCTGTTTCCCAGCTTGTCGAAAGCAACGAATCTCTGTTCAACAAAGAAACCTCTCGTTTCTCTTCTGAACACAACGTCACTAAGCGAGAACAAGGTAAAGAATATCTTATTGAAATCCCGTACTTTTTAAGGCAAGACCTGATCAAACCGCAGGACGTGCAAGGCAAACGTAAACCTGGTACTGATTTCCAGGAAACACTCACTGATATTTATGCTGACTATGTTGCTAAACACCACGTAGCATATCAGCGCACTAAAGAGAGCGTGCTGGCTGCATCTCTGTTTAGCGGTAAAACTTACACGCCTAAAACTGATGATGTTCTTATCGAGTGGGGCAAGCTGTTTAATGTGGCACCTATGAAAGCCACTGTGACCGCTTCCAGCACTGACACCACGAAGATTTTTAAAGAATTTGATCAGATTGCTACGGATATGATTGCTAAGGCACAAAAACAGGCTGCAACCATTGAGCGTGTTGTTGTGTTCTGTAAGCCGGAAGCCTTCTCTGCAATTCGATTCTCTGCTGGTATGGCAAACGCATTCCAGTATGTAAGCCCACTGGAAGAGGGGAACGTTGTGTACCAGCGTCGTGACCTGCTGCCAGGGGTGACAGCGTTCACTATCCCAGGAACTAACATTGATGTTATTAAACTGGTAGATCCGCTACACCTTGCACATATGACCGCTGACGCTGTAGCCGTGCCTAAATTCGCTAAAGGCTCTAATGTATATCAGAACATCTACGGGGCTGCTTCCAGCACCTTTGAACTGATTAATGCCGCTCCCGCTGAGGTTTATAGCTACAGCTATGAATCTTCTCGTGGTGATGCTGTTAACGTGGTTACAGAGAATAGCCAGATGGTTGTAAACCACGGTGTAGGCTTCTCCGTTCAAATCACTGTTAAATAATATTTTAACGTGTAATAGAGGCGTGGCGTGTATTCACGCTTCGCCTTTTTTTATTTATTTTTTTAAATTTTGAGAGGTGATTAAAATATGGAAGTGATTTTGAAATCAAAAAATGGTGTACACGTACATTTAGATGCTAATGATTCTAGAGGATTGTTAAATCTGAAATATCTCTGTTCTCTCTTAGATGTTCCCTATGAAGGCGTAAAAGCCCGTATGTTCAGACTAAACGAGAGTATTGATCAGGCTCTACACCATTTCTTAAGTAAAGAAGGTGGTAAAAATGATTAATAAGGGGATTTTAAATGTTAGAAATTAACACTTCTAAAATTAAGAACACAGTTACATTTAGTGTAGATAAAGACAGCTTGAAAAAAGCGAAAGACTCTATTACAGGCTTAAAGAAATTCGCCGAAAATATCAAGCCAGCTAAGCTGAGATTTGATAGTGTCACTAAAGGCTATAAGAAAGCACAAAGTGAAGTAGACAAGATTGCTCAACAGAAAGCTAAAACAGAAAAGCAGAATCAAAGAGCACAAGCTGCCGCAGCAAGAGCACAGGCAAGGCAACAGCAACAAATAGCAGCACGCAGTGAGAAGGCAGCCTTAAAACTGTTAGACGTTGGATCAAGCATTAGTGCAATGCACCGCCTTTCTGTAGCTGAACAATATAAAGCTATTGCACAGGCTAGAGAGATAGCAAAACAATATGAGCAAGGGGCTATCAGCCTGGCACGTATGAACAGCCAAATGAAACGCCTACAACAGCAACAACGTAAGATTAATGGCCACAGAAAAACACAATTAGCCCCCGTTAAGGGAGGATCAGGGAATTCCGCCACTATGGGCGCTCTGTTATTTGGAGGCGCTACGGCTGCTGCTGGCGTGATGGCTGCAAGCAAAACCGCTGAATTTATGGCTAATAGCTTCGCTAACGCTGACACGCAAGGGGAGCTAATTCAACGTGCCAAGCTGGGCGGTGTAGACGTTAACCAGATGTATAATATTACAGAATGGGCGTATAAAAACGGCGTTGACTCTATGATGGGAGATCAAGGGGCTAGGAAATACCTGGATCAGATGAAAGATGTTAGGGAACGTGCCGCAAAAGCCTACAGTGAAGCTGAATTGGTGAAAGATAAGCAAACCGGAAAATCTAAATGGAAAGGCGGTGATAACGCTATTAATGAACTTCTAAACATCGGAGTTATTAACAAAAGCGACCTTAAAAAATTTGCTGATAATCCAGCCGGATTAATTTCTAAGGCTGTTAATGGAATGATGAAAAAAGGGTTTTCAGACTCCCAAATTGGACAACGTTTAGAAGACCTGGGCGATGATTTGATGCTTACGTCAAAATATTGGCAACGTTCCGTTAAAGATGTACAAGAAAGTATTAACCAGCAAAAAGCCTCTGGAAAATGGCTAACAGAAACACAGCAAGAATCTATCGTTAAATTCAGGGAGCTAAACAGACAGCTTTCACAGCTTTCTGATGCAAGACAAGTAGCATTCGTAGACGGCTTTATGAAATCTCTCGATCCAAAAGTAACGGAAGAGTTTATGAAAAACCTTTCTAATCTCACTCCGTATTTTACGAAGCTGGGAGAAGCTACAGGAAGTCTCTTTGAAGCTATTATGAAGATTGTAAACTGGTTTAATCGTAATGATGATAAGACAGATGCTATTCAGAAAAATTTAGGTGATGCACCGCCATTAAGCAATGATGGGATGAAACAGAATCTTTCTAATCTCGTTCCTGATCAATATAAAGGCGCTGGCACTGCAACAACTACACCTGATAATAGTCATTCCCTCTTTAACACGATTAAGGGGTGGCTTTTCGATGATAATGCTTCTTCTGTGTCAGATGTAAAAATGTCAGTCAGCGAAGCACCGATAACCAATCTCAAACAGGGTGCTTTAAATAATCTTGCAATGACAACTCCGGCTTATAATTTATCTCCTGTATTCAATCTGAATCCTACATTTGAAGTGGTAACAGAGGTTCCTCTTACTATTAATTCTGACACATCAAGATTAAGCGATTATGTGGATTTTACAGCGAGAGCAAGTCGGGATAGCTTCTTGAAATCATTAACATTAACCAGCTTATCAGGACAATCCAACGGCGGGGAATTCCCGCCATAACATTACAAGGAAATTATTATTATGGCGACCGCCGGGATTTTAACCATACGATCAGCAAACTCCCCAGAACAACACGTTCAGGCTGTTTACAAAGCAGAACAAGATATAAACTCTACAAAAAACGAAAATAGCAAAGCTAATACAACAAAAGGAGAAAATGGATTTGCTATTGTTACCAGTGGCTTGGCATCTTCTGGTAATGACGTTTATGAAAATTATATGGCACTGGCCTTTGACAGTGTAGACGATGTGAACGTGAGACGTTCGGCAGATGTCACAAGCTACCCCGTAGAAAATGGTGCTACTGTGTCTGATCACGTTCAAATTAAAAACAATAAGTTTTCTCTTAAAGGTAGGATCACTGAAACACCGATTAAAAGCGATCCTGGCTTGCTAAAGAGTGCAGGGGTGAACGGGAACAGAAGATCATTAGCTATCGACTACTTGAATCAGATTATGGACAGTAGACAGCCTTTTCTTCTTGTTACAGAAAATAAAACTTTTGAGAACGTTGTTTTAACAGGCATCGAATACACAGAAGAAGCAAGCGAATCCCTGGTATTTGATCTTAGCTTTGAGCAGATCAGGCTCGTTTCGTATGGCACTGTAAACACTGTAGCTATCAAAACACAGCCATCTAAGAACATCGGGGCTAATATGAAAAAACGTGTTAACACTGAAAAATCAAGTAGTGAAGGTGAAGACACTATTACTCCTGCCTTTAAACAGGAATAGCCGTAAACGCCTCTAAAACGCTCTGTAACGATGTAATTATAAAAGAGGCTACCAATCTATGTTGAAGCCTCTTTATTGCGTCTATGGCGTTGTTTTACGCCTTAAAATCAATATTTAATTCATATCTTACCAACTCTACTGTCACGAACGGTGCAATAGTGATCCACACCCAACGCCTGAAATCAGATCCAGGG
>ENA-OPXB01000946-OPXB01000946.1-human-gut-metagenome-genome-assembly--contig:-NODE-946-length-17992-cov-3.595306_pt1 | contig 17992 bp, 10 predicted proteins | sample MGYA00241516_ERZ502024 | MGnify/ENA primary metagenome ERZ502024 (study PRJEB25962, sample SAMEA2041926) | human gut metagenome | biome: human gut; feature: human-associated habitat; material: faeces...
AGGCGAGTGCTCTATCCAGCTGAGCTATATGGACATATATAGTTGTGAAACATTTCGAACACTTCCAAAAGTTTCACAACCATTATTTTACTATATTTATTTTGAAATTACAAGAATTAATTCTAAATTCGAAAACTTAATAGTGCAGCTGACCCTGCAGCCAGATTGTTCCTTTGAAGCGGCGTCCAACTGCCGGTTCACCGAGAAGATCTTTGCTGTTGATGCAGATATCAAACTGTATATCATTGCTCTCTATAGTCATCTGGCAGATTTCTTCACCTGTCAGGATATTCTTAAATTTCATGATATCCAGAATCTCACCAAGAACATTATACTGATCACATTCGATTCCATAAGGCATGAAATAAGAATCCACGATCGTGAGAACATCATCTGTAACAATTCTCTGGGAAATCATGGAGTAAGTATCCATATCCTCCATTGTAAGGCTCTCCATAGCTTCCTCATCACCATTACGCGCTGCTGCGATCAGATTAGTCCTGTTTTTGGAAAGCTCTCTCTCCACCTTTACCGCTTCCTTATCCTTCTGCAGCGGAAACAGGATCTTTCCCTCAGAAGCCAGACCGGAAACCGTCACCGGACGGTCCCCCGGGTCTTTCAGGCCTTTGTATTTCTCCTGCATATATTCTGCCAGATTCTGCAGATAAAAGATCATAGTCACGCCAATACGCAAATCATCACATGCTCCTGCATAAGATTCCTTATCTGTATGACGTTCAACAGTCACTTTTTCCTTGGATGTGATTCCTGTTCCCCTGAAAAATGGGAAATAATATTCCACGTGAAACTCACCGCTCTCATCGTACTGACCACAAACGCTGATTCCACAGTCACAGCCATAATTCTTGGAAAACTGTACAAATACGCCTTCCGGATGATTTTCCACGCAAACCTTTTCATCGTAGCTTGCGATCACATCACGGATGATCTCTTTTATTTCACTTCTTCTGGTAATCTGTGAAAAACCAACGGTCTTTAAATAACTGTGCACAAGAACACCTCCCTGAAAAAGCCTGCGTTTCTCTTACGCGCGTGTCTTTTTCTCAATCTTTGTCATACCGCCCATATATGGCTGCAGAGCTTTTGGAATGTTTACAGATCCATCTGCATTCAGGTTATTCTCCAGGAAAGCAATGAGCATTCTCGGAGGTGCTACTACTGTATTGTTTAATGTATGAGCAAGATATTTCTTGCCATCTTTGCCGTTTACACGGATTTTCAAACGACGTGCCTGTGCATCTCCAAGGTTGGAGCAGCTTCCTACCTCAAAGTATTTCTTCTGACGTGGAGACCATGCTTCAACATCGAGGGATTTTACCTTAAGATCAGCAAGGTCACCGGAGCAGCACTCAAGCGTACGAACCGGAATATCAAGAGAACGGAACAGATCTACTGTATTCTGCCACAGCTTGTCGAACCACATCTTACTCTCCTCTGGCTTGCAGACAACGATCATCTCCTGTTTCTCGAACTGATGGATACGGTAAACACCTCTCTCCTCAAGTCCATGAGCACCTTTCTCTTTACGGAAGCACGGAGAATAGCTTGTAAGTGTCTTCGGAAGCTCTTCCTCCGGAATAATCTGGTCAATGAATTTACCGATCATGGAATGCTCACTTGTTCCGATCAGATAAAGATCCTCACCCTCGATCTTGTACATCATAGCATCCATCTCCGCAAAGCTCATAACGCCTGTAACAACGTTGCTTCTGATCATGAAAGGCGGTACGCAGTAAGTAAATCCCCGGTTGATCATGAAATCTCTTGCATAGGAAATTACTGCGGAATGAAGGCGTGCGATATCACCCATCAGATAATAGAATCCGTTACCGGCAACACGTCTTGCGCTGTCAAGATCGATTCCATCAAAATTCTCCATGATATCTGTATGATACGGAACTTCAAAATCCGGAACAACCGGCTCACCAAATTTCTCAATCTCTACGTTCTGGCTGTCGTCTTTACCGATCGGTACAGAAGGATCGATGATGTTCGGGATCACCATCATATCTTTCAGAAGCTCTTCCTCAACCTCTTTCTCTCTCTGGGAAAGTTCCTCGATACGTGTTCCGGATGCAGCAACCTGTTTTTTAACCTCTTCTGCCTCTTCTCTTTTTCCCTGGCCCATAAGAGCACCGATCTGTTTGGAGATCTTGTTTCTCTCAGCACGGAGAGCCTCAACCTCCTGCTTAATCTCTCTGTTTTCTTTATCAAGTTCGAGAACCTTATCAACCAGCTCCAGTTTGCTGTCCTGGAACTTATTGCGGATATTCTGCTTTACAACCTCCGGATTCTCTCTCACAAACTTAATGTCTAACATGATATTCCTCCTGTATTAAAAATATTCTTACTCTTTGCAGTTTTTTATTCCTTCTCAATCTCACCAAGGCCAAAGTTTACTGCTTTTCTCAAAGCTTCCACTTCTTCCTGACTAAGTACAACATAGGACTCACCTTTTACGATCTCCTTTAAATAAAGGAAACAGTTATCGCGGCTGTGAACCGCATTCAAGATCAGACCCGTATTGTTTTTATCAAGAAGCGCCAGTGCAAAGCTGAGTTTTCCACCTACATCATCAAATGCATCATACTTTTCAACGCCATATTTGCTGAACATTACATTCATATTTTTTTTGATAAAGCTGATGTCATGATCATGATCTTCCTTTGCTTCATACAGCCGGTCGATCTGTGCAAATTTTCTTACAAAAACTTTTTCCAGTGACTGTGCATCTCCGCCTCTCATAAACATCTTGTACTTCCGTTCCAAACGGCTGAGACGCATATTGCTACTCACCACATTGATCAGAAGAATGATGGTAAGGATCAGCAAAACAATGATCACAATCCCGGAATCAATTCCCATGCTTTCAAAAATCCCGCTCATTCTGCCTCCTATCTGATAGATTCGAACAGATCAATGATCCTCTCCAGTTCATCTCTGGAATAATATTCAATTTCAATTTTACCTTTGTTGTTCTTCTTTCGCTGAATGGATACCTTTGTTCCCATGATACCTTTCATTTTTTCTTCCAGGCTCTCATAAATGGCATCTTCTGCTGTGTTTTTCTCTGTTTTTACTTTTTTCGCAGGAGAAACCAGATTCTTTACAAGTTTTTCCGTCTCACGAACACTGAGTTTTTCATCAAAAACCTTCATGGCTGTTGTTTCCTGAAGAGCTTCATCAGAAATTCCCAGAAGTGCTCTCGCATGACCAGCTGAGATCATATCTGCAATTACCATTTCCTGAACTTTTGAAGAAAGCTTCAGAAGACGCATGGAATTAGTTACTGCAGTTCTGCTTTTGGCAACTCTGTCTGCGATTTCATCCTGTTTCAGGTGAAACTCTTCCATCAGACGTTTGTATGCCATCGCTTCCTCTATAGGATTCAGGTCTTCCCGCTGAATGTTTTCGATCAAGGAAATTTCTACGATTTCTTGGTCTGTAAACTCTTTTACAACAACAGGAACTTCCTTGAGTCCTGCCATCTTGGCAGCTCTCCAGCGGCGTTCGCCTGCAATGATCTCAAAATAATCCTTCTTATCGGATACCAACAACGGCTGAAGAACACCGTACTGTTTAATGGATTCCGAAAGTTCCAGCAGCGCATCCTCATCAAAATGTCTTCTGGGCTGATTCAGATTTGGTTCTACGCTGGAAATTTTCACAAGTCGTTCTGCGGCCGGATTATCTTTTTCAGTTGGTTTGTCTTTTTTTACAACTGCAGATCTTGTCTTTTTTGCAGGTTCCTTTGACGGACCGCCTGCTTTGTTCGGGATCAGTGCGTCAAGACCCTTTCCAAGGCCTCCTGTTCTTCTTCCAGCCATCACTCGTCCTCCCTGCCTATAACTTCTTCTGCCAGGAGGCGATAACTCTCTGCTCCTGTAGATCGTGAATCGTACAGATTGATCGGTTTTCCATAGCTTGGTGCCTCTGCAAGTCGTACATTTCTCGGTATGATCGTTTTGTATATATTCTGGTCCAGGTTTTCTTTTACATTTTCTACAACCTGAAGTGACAGATTTGTTCTGGCATCATACATAGTAAAGACCACGCCTTCGATCTTCAGTCTCTTATTCAATCGGTCTCTTACCAGTTCGATGGTATGTATCAACTGTGACAAACCTTCCAATGCATAATACTCACACTGAATCGGCACCAGAACGGAGGTTGCGGCTGTCAAAGCATTAATTGTAAGCATACTCAGTGACGGCGGACAATCCATGATTATGTAATCATATTTCCGGCGAAGTTTATCCGTGATCTTTTTCAGAATAAATTCTTTATCCTCAAGATCAACCAGTTCAATTTCTGCACCGGAAAGATTCATATTCGATGGTATCAGGTCAACATTATCTACAACGTTCTTTATAATGGTATCCTTGGTCTCTGCTTCTCCAAGCAGCAGCTCATAAAGGGTGTTTTCTACTGCATTCTTGTCTGCGCCAAGTCCACTGGTCGTATTTCCCTGCGGATCAATGTCGATGGCAAGAACCTTTTTCCCTTTTTCAGCAAGGCAGGCCGATAGATTGATGGCTGTCGTTGATTTTCCAACCCCGCCTTTCTGATTGGCAACTGCAATGATTCGTCCCATTGTACCCCTCCTTTTTATTTTTTTAAGGGATTTTTACTCATTGGATATCATTATAACACTTTTATTTTTAAACTGCCACATAATGTTTCACGTGAAACAATAGAAAATAGGTTTTGAATTATTTTATTTATTGTGTAGTATACCCAAACTCATTCCGGACTAAACAGAAGTTTGACAGTAACAGTACATCGATTATAAAGTCCATCAACTCCGCATAAACTTCCAGTTTTATTTGCTGTCAATCAGACTATATATTTTACGCCATCACGCCATAAAAACGTACCGAGAAATGAAGTTCCCATTTATAGATATTTTGCTGAAATTGTTCTGATTTATCGTAATCTCGAAAATAATTCGATTTTCTCGGTATAGATATATTATCTTTTATGGAACCTTGCACACTGCTACATAGGCATCGAAATTCCTTTCTTTTACAGCATTTATAGCATTTTCAAATTTTATCTGAACGCTAAAAACATTACTATTATTATCAAGCGAATAAAAGCATCTGTAAACGCATTCGCAGTTCTACACTGAATAACTGCTTCGCGATTTACCAAAAGGACTACAAACTACTCTTCCCTGATAAGAAGCAGTTCTTCAACCACTGCTTATCGTTTCTTGCAATTGAAGCCAAAAGCAGTGGGACCTCCTGATTCGAGTCATACAAACAAAAGCATCCGCAGTTGCTACGCAGCTTTACACCGAATAACTGCTCCGCAGTTTATTAAAACTTGCTTGTACTCTTCCTGATATAAGCAAGTCACCAACCGCTGTTTATTGCTTCTTACACTTGAAGCAGGGGACCTCCTGACTCGATTAAAAACTATATCACGCTACCGTAAAGCGCATATGAGTTGTCGTTGTTGCGAAACATTTTTTAAGTCAAGCGGATAAAAACATCCTCTTCACTACTGCTCATAGTTTAATAAATGCTTCGCAGTTTATCAGAAGGAGACTGTACTTCTCCTGATACAAGCAAGTCCCCAACCACTGCTTATTGTAATTCACAATTGAAGCAGGTGAATTACTTGATTCGATTAAAATCTACATTAAACCTACCATAAATCACATAAGCACGAACTACAGCTGTTTTTTATTTCTGCAATTGTCAAAGATGGGGTTATAACTCTTTATTCTTAATCTGTCTTCGGATGTTTCACGTGAAACATCCGAAGATAGATTATCAAACCAATATTCATAATTGAAGCAAGTGACTTCCTCGATCCGGTTAAAAATGCCATCAACGAAATCGATCCAGGACACGGTTTGACTTGTAACTGCAAGGGTACTGAACAGTTACGAACACATTATAAAATCAATGAGAAATATCAAAAAAATACTCCGATATATTCTCTCTGGCATTATCTGTATCACGAAAGCATGTAAAAAATACAAGAAACTCCATCCACAAAATAATGTGGCTGTTATCTTTATATTCCCCAAAAGCATCTATATATAGTAAATGGAAACTTCTTTTCCCGGAGTGTTTTTATAGCGTGAAATACATGTATCTCTCGTGAAAAAAATATAATATTATGAAACTGGAATTTTCGATTTTTGTTTATTTTATTATGTTTACGAAAGATTTGCGTATTTATTTCATTTTTCTTCCAATCCTGTTATATATTCGTTATGTACATGTTAACTAAAGGCTTTTTCAAGCATAGTTTCATTTTGTAATATCCAATATAAAATGTATCTGAATAAAGTTCCGGCATAGAACTGGCATAAAATAAATTTCACTTAATAGGCTTTTTCTTCTAAATCAAGCCGTAAAACACTTCCCTGTCTTCTCTTTATCCCAGTCATGCGGACAAAAATTTTTGCATTCAATCATAGTTTTACACAAAATAGCTATTTTACAGTTTATCAGAAAGAGCACAAGTATTTTCCCACCCACAGCTTATTATTTTTTTTATAATCGAAGCAGCTGCTTTCTTTTATTCGATCAATCAAAATTTTACATGTTTAAAGTAGGAACGGATCTATATTTTATCTTTTTGCCGTATGTGTGCAGGTGCACATTTTACATTTTTAGGCTTTTTTATATGTGTATACGTGTAAAGTACGTTTTATCGTACTTTTTTATTTAAAGTACTATAATTTGTACTTTAATGCTTTTTCATTCGTAAATATCCTATTATTTCTCTTTATTTGCCAGTATTTTCTTTTATAAAGTCCTTTTTATCGTACTTATTTTTTTGTGTTATTGTCATTATCATAGTGTTCTCTTCGCAGAAATAATCTCTTATTTCTCTTTATTTCATCCTTACTCTTATATCGTTCTTCTATAAATCCCCCATATTTTCCGCCTTCCCCTCCATTTTTTCATATAAATACACATTTTTACTACATTCACTTAACTTGTTAATTCCCCATCCAGTTCACAAAAGCATCTGACCGAAATCATGGGGAATACTGATGACAGTATCTGGCAACTCACCTTCAAGTGCGCAAACATATCTATCCAATTTGGGATCAAACGAATAAAAATACCCGTATTCGCTACGCAGTTCTACGCCCAATAGCTACTTTACAATTTATCAGGACCTGCTTACAATGTATCCATAACAGTGGCCACATGAATTAGTGCAGTACCTTGTTTTCAGACATGCCCACTATTCCTTTCCCTGTTAAACGCCGTTGCATTCTTCCTAATACACGCCATCCACTGCTTATTACTTTTTACTTTTCCGTAATTGAAGCATGAGACTTACTGTTAACTGGTAATATTATTCTCCGAGTTTTTTTGTGAGCAAAGACCACTGAAAGCCCTGGACATACCATGCAAATTTATGTGATTAGCATAATTTCTGTGCATCGCGAAGTGTATTACCAAGAACGAAGTGATCAGTAATCAGGAAACTTTTTGATTTAATTCAAGCAGATAAAAGCATCCGCTTCACTACTTGCTCATAACCGAATAAGTGCTTCGCAGTTTATCAGAAGGAGCCTGCACTTCTCCTGATGCAAGCAAGTTCCCCTGATTATTGCTTTTCGAAATCGAACCAGGGGACTTATTTGATTCAGTTAAAAACACTTCTTCTCTTGCCTCATTTTCCCCTGAAATGCTATAATCCATAAAGAAAGCATTCGCAAACTCCTTGCAGTTTGCGGCTAATACATTGTTTCGTAAATAACTATACCAATCGCGTGGGATGTTGATTCGAGTGTGCAGGTATAAAAATGCAAGCGTAGCTGGCTATGCTGAGGCTTTTAGATCTGTGCAGTCGGATTCACCAACAAGTAATTGGTATAGTTATTTCGAAAACAATGTACTAGTACAGCGAAAATTAAGTTTCTGCTATATTGACGTAGGATGATTTTCTCATATGCAAGGCGAAGGAATGAGGCGTAGCGGTGGCTACGGCGATTGACGACAACGCAGCATATGAAAAATCAGGCAAGTCAATATGGCGGTTACTTAATATTCGCTGTACTAGTCATTTATCATCTGATTGAAAGGAATATTTTATACATGAACACCACAAATAATCGCAACGATTTCTATAAAAAACAATTAGACAAGACTTTAAATGGCAATGAAAAGATCGAAACTGCCATTGCAGCACTCCAAAAAGAAGCAACCGAAGAAATGCTTGCTCATACTCTCACCGTGATCCGTCACAGAATGCAGGAGCAGGCACAGCTGATCATTGCTGTAGAACCTCCAAAAGGTGATGGAAAAATTTCTCTTCATGCGATCAAAACCAACGATGGAAAGCAATGGTGGGCTGCATTTACCAGCTTTGACGAAGAGTTAAAAGGCAGTGATAAGATCATGTCCACATTTACCGCAGATATTGATAAGATTTTTGCTTCTGCATTGCAAGAGCCGTCTGTTGAGGGAGTAATTCTCAATCCATGGAATCGCACACTGATGCTGAACAAAACCCTTATCAACATCATCCTCGGCAATCCTGTATAGCATCAGCTCCGTCGGATAACAAGTCCAGTCCAATGTTTCACGTGAAACACTTGGTATTTTACTGAAGTATAAAAGCATTCCAGCGAATAACAGCATCCGCTTCGCTACTTGCTCATAACCAAATAACTGCTTCGCAGTTTATCAGAAGGAGTTTTTCCTTCTCCTGATACAAGTAAGTCCCCACCCTCTGCTTATTGCTCTTCGCAATTAAAGCAGGGGACTTACTTGATTCGGTTCCAAATCTGATTTCTATGTATCATGAAGCATATTGGCTATGCTACTGTTCACTGATAATATTCCGTAAGTTTTTTTATAAACGAAGGTCGCAGAAAGCCCGAAGCCATACCGCACCAATTTATGCGATCAACATAAATTCTTTGCATTGCGAAGCGCGTTACTGAAAGCAGAACGAACAGCAACTTAGCGATCATCGCCAAGAACAGAATGGACAGTAGCGTCAGCATACAATAACAAGGTTAGGGTTCCCACAAAAGCATTGTAAATTTTTCATTCCTGTCGTATAATAAAGCAAAGAAATATTCAGAAAAAATCAGATCAGATACCTGAATTACGTTACATCTGTCCTGATTATTTTTACGAATTCCAGGAGGCTTTTTAATGAAGAAAAATGGACACAGACTACTTACTCTTGCAGCTTTAGTCGGAACTGCCGCAGGTGTTATTCATATTGCTAACCGTTTCATAGATGCCACATCTCAGCTTAAAGATATGCTGGAACAGCCACACAGCAGAACCTATGACTGGCGTTTTGGAAAGATTTTTTATACAAAACAGGGACATGGCACCCCTATTCTTCTTATTCATGATATCATGCCAGGTGCTTCCGGTTATGAATGGAATGCCATAGAGAAGCAGCTCGCAACCGAACATACCGTTTACACCATTGATCTTCTTGGATGTGGACGTTCCGAAAAACCGGATATTACTTATACCAATTTTGTATTTGCTCAGTTACTCTGTGATTTTGCCAAGAATGTGATTCGTGAGGAAACCGATGTTATTGCCAGTGGTTTCTCAGGTTCTTTTGCGATCATGGCTTACCGTAACAATTCCGACCATTTCCGCAAGATCATGCTGGTCAATCCACCAAGCTTCAGTTCCCTGAAGCAGGCACCTTGTAAAGACAACAAGCTCTTTAAGTATTTTATCGAGCTTCCGATTTTCGGAACTCTGATCTATCATATGGTAGCTTCCCGCGAATCCATCAGCAGTCTGTTTATGGAAAAGCTGTTCTACAATCCCTTCCATGTAACAGATACGCTGGTAGACACCTATTATGAATCCGCTCACAAGGGCGGTTCCAACGCCAAATATCTGTATTCCAGCTACATTGGCAAATACCTGAATATCAGCATTAATAATGCCGTAGAATCTTCCGATGCATGCATCTATATTATTTCCGGAGAAAAAGAAGCTTCCGCTTCTCTTATCGCAGAGGAATACCAGAAGCTGAATTCTTCCATTGAAACCGCTGTGATCCCGGAAACCAGACATCTTCCTCATCTGGAAGATCCGGAACATTTCCTGGAACAGGTAGCTATTTTCCTGTAAAAACAACTTATGATCCGGCATCAAAAACAAAATTTATCTATAGTAATTTTGGAAATCAACGTATCAAAAGAACATTGTTCATGTTCGGAGCCGTTGAGCTTCATGCAGTAATTTGTGGAAATGCTATAAACCAACAAAAAGCCAATAAAAAAAGAGTACTGTTTCACGTGAAACATGAGTTTTCCCTCAAACAAACGTGAAACAATACTCTTTATTTTTTACCAGACTCACAGCATGCATCCGGACATTTCTTTTATCTAAGTGCCTGCTCCAGATACATGTGTGTTGTATTATCGATCAGCTTATGTGTCAGCTCTGCCATATGCTGTGTACTCTCCTGATTCTCAGAAGACAGCCATGTCTTGATCATTCCCACGCATCCATTCAGACAAAACGCATACGCATACTCAATATCACGGTTGTCTTTCGGCAGACGAATTGACAAGCGATGCAGCACTGTATCTGCGATCAGTTTTTCTATACGATTCACAAAAGCCATATCTCCATTCTTTCCAAGAAGTGCGATACAAATATCCTTATTATGATCCAGGATCGTAAATATCTGCTCAATAAAAGGATACGAGCTCTCCTTATTATTAAGAGGATCCAGAGGATAGTCTGCCACCAGATGCGTGATTTCCTCCATCAATTCAGCCTCAATGGATTCCAGCATCTGATAGATATCTGTATAGTGAAGATAAAATGTGGAGCGGTTGATATCAACTTCTTCCACCAGTTCCTTTACCGTAATCTCCTTAATGCTCTTCTTCTGCATAAGACGGGCAAGCCCCGCCCGCAACTGTGCCTTGGTCTTACGTACTCTTCTGTCAACTTTTTCCGCCATCTTAATTCCCCCTGCAATTCAAAAAAGCAAGCACGTTTCCTCCGCCTCAATCACCTGTCACTTACGATACTCTGCAACTGTCATACAATGATAATGCATCCTTCAAACGAATAAAAGCATTCGCTTTCTCTACGCCGATCTGTATGATACCAGATATCTGCTGTTGTTAAGAATTGACAAGATCAAAATTGTTAACGACGCCGACCTACACGATACCAGATATCTGCTGCATATTTGTGTTGAAACATAGGAATCCTGTCTGCATTTAATATTACCAACTGCACATAAATTCAAAGGAAATAACGTACTTTTTGTCTATTATGCAGTTTTTTATTTGTAATAGACACTTCCATTATTTCCGTCTATTAATATACATTCAGTAAAGATTTAATGGTTGTATCTGTGGTATGTGTTTAGTATAATACATCACGTAAAGAAAATCAACACTTTGTTTGATAATGGAATATAAAGCTATTAATAGATTTTAATATGATTAATAGATCTCGTCGCCATTACTGGAATAAAGTTTGATTAATCAACTATGTTTGATAATACAATTTAATAAGAAAGGGATAGGTAATATGATCAAAAACGAATGGAAAAGCTTACTTCGTAACAAGCTCATGCTTATCGTCGTAATCGCCATTATCGTAATCCCGATCATCTATGCAGGTCTGTTTCTGAAATCCATGTGGGATCCTTACGGAAACGTAGACAGCCTGCCAGTGGCCGTGGTAAACGAAGACAAACCTGTCGAGTATAATGGCAAGACCTTAAGCATAGGTAAGGACATGACGGATGAGCTGAAAGACAACGACTCAATGGCATTTAACATTGTAGACAGCAAGACAGCAGAGGACGGTCTGGCCAATGGAACCTATTACATGGTTATCAAAATTCCGGAAAATTTCTCCGCAAACGCAGCCACTGTAATGGACAACGAGCCAAAGCAAATGGAGCTATCCTATGAGACAAACCCTGGAACCAACTATATCGCCTCCAAGCTCAGTGAAACAGCAATGCTGAAGCTTCGTGATAACATTGCTTCCAAGGTTACGGAAACCTATACAGAAACCGTTTTTGATTCTATCTCAGAAGCAGGTGACGGAATGCAGGAAGCTGCAGACGGATCCGGAAAGATCGAAGACGGACTGAATACAGCAGCTGATGGTAACAAAACAATTACCAAAAACCTTAAGAAGCTTTCCACCAGTACTCTTACTTTCGTAAGCGGTGCTGACAGTCTCACCGAAGGTCTTAAGACCTACACCGATGGTGTTGCAAAGGTTAACGATGGTGCAAAGAGCCTGGACGATGGTGCAGATCAGCTGAACAGCGGCGTTGCAACCCTCACAGAAAAGGTTCCTGAGCTGACAACCGGTGTGGATACTCTGGATAAAGGTGTTCAGCAGTACACCGCTGGTGTGGATGAGCTTAATAAAAATTCTGATACGCTGAAATCCGGCGCAAGCAGCCTGGAATCCGGTGCAAATGCATTAAGTGCAGGTATTGATACTCTTTCCGACGGAGCAACACAGTATGTAGCTGGTGCTGACACTCTTGCAGATGGAACTACCACCTATGTGGCTGGTGCTGGCAAACTCGCAGCCGGTGCCAAAGAGCTTGCAAAACTTGAAGACGGACTCACAACAGTTTCCAATGGTATCTCTCAGCTGAATACCGGTGTTACCAAAGGAACCGATGACTCACAGTCACTGATATCCGGAACACAGCAGCTGGAAAACGGACTGAAAGCCCTGAACGATAAGGTTTCTGCTCTGAAAGAGGGAACAACACAGGAATCCATCAACAAGCTTGCAGCCGGCCTTACTTCCGCAAAGGATGGTATGGACACAGCCGCAGCTGGTATGAACAATGCTGCAGCTGGTATGAACAATGCGGCAGACGGAATCAACAACGCAGCCGGATATATCACTCAGGCCGCAGGTATCACAAGTCAGACCAGCAGCAGTATCACAGACAGTCTGATCCCTGCTCTCCAGAATGCAGGCACACAGTTCTCACAGGTAGGTGATCAGGTCAGCAACATCCTTACAGGATACGGACAGCAGACAACGGAGGCACTTACTGATGCAAATACCAAGATCGGTACTGCCGGACAGACAATGACCGATTTAGCAGCACAGCTTCAGGCGATTCAGGCAACCGCTTCTGAGGACGGAACCATTTCCGCAGCAGCTCTGAATGATGTGATCAACGCTTTAAACAGCGTAGCCGGTGGAATGACTGGCGTGGACGGTTCTTACATGAGCAGCTATTCTGATCAGGTTTCACAGCTTGCAGCTGGTGTATCCGGTCAGCTCTCTTCTACTCAGGAAAATCTGAATGCTGTTGCTTCCAAGCTTAACGAAGCAGCTTCCGGACTGACTCAGATCTCCGGAGGACTGACTCAGGGTGCCGGCACACTTTCTGAGGGTGCCACAACCATGACAGATGGTGCAAACCAGATGAGTGCAGGTGCAACAACCATGAGCGCAGGTGCAGAGCAGTTATCTGCAGCTACAAGTCAGCTTCCTACAGATCTGATCGCTCAGCTTTCTGCAGGTGTTACCCAGCTGTATCAGGGTGCACAGGCTGTAAACACAGGAACCAAGAACGTTTCCGCAGGACTTCAGTCTCTGGAAGACGGCACAGTCGAAGCCTTCCCGGTTGCAGCAGCAGGAATCAAAGCTCTGAACGATGGATTTGACCAACTGACATCTTATGATAAGCAGCTCAACGATGGTGCAAAGAATCTGAAAACAGCCGGCAAACAGATCACTGGCGCACTTCCGGATATCAAATCCGGTGCAGGTCAGCTGGCAGATGGTTCTAAGGCACTGACAGATGGAATCACAACTTACACCGATGGTATTGCTAAGCTTTCCGAAAACAGCTCCGCTCTTACAGACGGTACCAAAAAGCTCTCAACAGGAGCCAAGACCCTTTCCAGCGGTGCTACTACTCTTGCAAACGGAACTAAGACATTAGCAAACGGTACCTCAACACTTCTCAGCGGTACCGAGAAACTTGTAAGCAACAACAGCACACTTAACAATGGTGCAAAACAGCTTGCAGATGGCGCTGCCCAGATCCAGAGCGGTTCCTCTCAGCTGTATGATGGCTCCAAGAAGCTTGGAAGTGGTATGAAAGAACTGAAAGACGGTTCCAAGACACTGACCACAAGCCTCAGCGATGGAGCTACCACTGTAAAAGACAATTCAGCAAGTGATGAAACGATCAAAATGTTCGCAACTCCTGTTGTAAGCGATGAAACAAAACTTACCGATGTCCCGAATAACGGACACGCAATGGCACCTTACATGATGTCTGTAGGCCTCTGGGTCGGCGCACTGGCATTCTGCCTGATGTATCCTCTGGCTCAGTATAAGGGCAAACTGAAATCCGGTTTCGCATGGTGGGCAAGCAAAGCTTCCGTCCTTTATCCGGTAGCGATCCTTCAGGGAATCTGCCTGATCCTGCTGTTACGTGCATTTAACGGATTCACACCTGCAGAGATGGGCAAAACCGTACTCTTCGCCTGCCTGACATCAATGACCTTTACCTCTATCATGTACTTCTTCAACATTACTCTTGGTAAAGTAGGAAGCTTCCTGATGCTGGTATTCATGGTCGTTCAGCTTGCAGGATCTGCCGGAACTTATCCGGTTGAGGTTTCACCTTCATTCGTTGCAAAGATCCATGCATACGTTCCGTTTACTTATACGGTCGACGCATTCCGTGCAACGATCAGCGGTGGCCGGAGCATTACCACTTCCATTATTGTAATGGTTGCACTGTTAGTGATCTTCACGATCCTGACGATCCTTCAGTTCAATCACATGACCAAGAGAAAGAAAGCAGAAAAAGTTGTTCTCTTCGACTGGCTGGAAGAAAGAGGTCTTGCATAATACTTAGTTACTGACAGAAGCTCCCCCGAACCTTCTGTTAGATATAGAAAAATTAAAACTGTACAGTTGCTCAGATGAGCTTCTGTACAGTTTTTTTATATTGTCCTCGTCAATTCTCCACGCTATAATTATAGCAGTTATAGAAAATCAAGCTCGCCAGTACACCGTGCCTGACCTATGCAGCAGATTTCAGTTCAGAAACATTCCTGTCAGATTCAGAAGAAGCGGCAATATGACTTCTCAGATCTACTCACAAACCGTAGCTCTTTCTGACTGCAAGCCTGCGGTTTTCAATGAAAAAGCAACCTGATATGCATCTAATCCACTGACCGCAAAAACAGACGGAATCATCACCTATGCTACCCATTTACCGTCTTCAGGGTAAAACCTGGAAAGCTATCGGCAATACAAAAAATACAACCTACACCGATAAAAAGCCAGGCACCGCAACCAAATACCGCATCCGTGCATACCGCATCACAAACGGTAAAAAAATATACGGACCTTATTCATCTGTAAGGACCGTAAAATAACAGCAACATAAAAACACCCCGGAAAATCCTGATCTATGTGGTGTCTCCGAATATCTGATCATCAAGCGGATATTCGGAGATCACCTTATTATTTACGGATCTCCGAGGTGTTTTTATTTATTTTCTTAATATTTTATTTTTCCGTCTCAGCTGTTGGTGTTGCTGTGGCTTCTGTCTCTGTTTCACCGTTTACCATGGTTTCATATGCATTGAACATTTCTTTTACTGTCATTTTGTTTACAAGAAATACCTTGTCTCCAACGACAGCTGCATAATAGTTTGTGTCATATGTGTAGAAGGTAACGGTTGTCTGGTTCTTGTCAGAGTCTGTGAATACAGCGGTCATCTCCGGATCTGCAGCCGGTGTATAAGCGTCTGTCAGTCTCTTCTGTCCTGCCATGTTTATCAGCTTGTTGTAGAAGGTGGTAAAGGTTGTACTTTCTATTTCCTTACCATCCAGCTGATAGGTTGTTGTTTCTTTTTCGTTTCCGTCATCATCTGTGGATGTTTCACGTGAAACATTTACAGTACTTGTTGTTTCACCGTAAGTAACCTGGAGCTGATCCAGATTTTTTACAGACAGATAATTGACGATCAGTGACCAGAGATCTGACGGCGTCTTGTCAATAACTGCACTCAGTGTATCCGTTGACATTGTATAGATCTGTTTGTTATCTACCGTTACATATCTGCTGCCATCTCCTGCCTCATCACCAACATAAATGACAAGCTGTTTATCTACTGTGGTTGTCTTGCTGTCTGCATCTTCTGAGCTGCTGTCCGTGTCAGCGCTGTCGCCGCTCTCAGAATCGCTCTCAGAGGCCGTAGAATCGTTTTCTCCGGATTCTGTACTGTCTGTGCTGTCATCCTTCACCTCTTCCTGATAATCCACTGTAATCGTCGCATACGGCTTATCAAGGCCATACTGGGAAAGATCCTCTGCATTGTAGTTTACAAACTGGTCAAATGCAAAGCTTCCAAGTCCGGAGGTTACATTTCCTGCTGCCGTTGTATCGGCAGACTCTTTATCGCTGCTTCCGTCACCGGAAACATTCCAGGTAGCTCCGTCGGAATTTTCTTCCAGGACATAGGAATCTTTATTCTCACTGACCTGGACCTTTTTCACTGTGGAAGAATCAATTGTTGGGAAATCTTCTCCCTGTGCATAATCGTAAAGGGAATCCATAAACGGAGACACAGTGTCCGCTGCCACTACATATACCGTGCTGTCATCATCATCCCTGGAAATGTAATACTGATTCGTAGACGTATTCTCATCTCCGATGTTGAGCTTCGTTATCCCATCAGCGGTATCAACGGTTACTGTGTTAGATGGAGAATCCAGTCCGTATTCCGTAAGATCCTCCACATCCTCCAGGACTCTGTCCGCTTCCACCGTTTCGATGGCGGAAGCTGCGGAATCCAGAGTTGTCTGATTTACAGGAAAAGCAGTCTCATCCTTTTTCACCCAGGAATCATCTTTTTTCTCAAAGGTCACTTCCTTCTTGTCTACGATAAATTCCAGGGATTTAATGTCATCCGTTTTCACGGAAAACACTTCTGTTTTGCTTTCCTCTTCGCTGCTCTCTGTCTTTTCTTCTTTGGATACGTAGGTGTTCAGTCCCACATAAACGCCGCCGAGAACTGCCAGAACAACAACTGCTGAAACAAGTTTGGTCGATTTTTTCATTATGCTTTTCTCCTCTTAAGCCAGATCAGGAATCCTGCAACAAGGAACACTCCCGGGATCAGACCAATGGTACAGATCTTCCAGAAGGCTGCAGCATAATCGGTTACTGTCAGGCTTGTGGACTCAAGGCTCTTGGATGGAATAGAAACGGAATTACTGTCGTCTGTGCTGGTCATCCAGTTTAAGGACTCCAGAAGGAGCTTTTCATTTCCGCCGGATACCATCTGGTTTATCTGGCTCTCCATCAGATTGGCTGTGGAGTAGTAAACGATCTGTGTTTCCTTATCATCATCCAGTTTCTCAGTGATGGCAACACCAAGATCAAACGGTCCGTCTACATCTCCGTCTTCCTTTTCGATATTGCTGCTCTGCATATTTGTTTTGGAGTAAGCCTTGTCAGAGGTTGTCAGGATACTGTCGATGGTTACGGTATCTCTTACATCATCTGTTTTCTGAATGCCCTGTGCATACGGTGCCAGTACGTAGGAGCCTGCAGAAGCTGTCTCAGAGCTTGCATCTGTGCTGTTGACTGTTGGTACAAGATAATATGGCATCTGCATTCCATAATGCTGATTATCACCCTCAAATACAATTCCCTCGGCACACTTTACACCATAGTTTTCAAGAACCGCATCAAAGTTCGGCAGATCATCCTGTGTATAATCCGAGAAGATCATAGCTTTTCCGCCTGCCTCCAGATAATCCAGGAGCTCTGTTTTTTCTTCCTCGGAAATATCGCTGGTCGGAGATACGATCATCAGGCAGTCTGCATCATCCGGAACCTTTCCCTCTGTGAGAAGGTTCAGCTCCTTGATATCAATGTTTGCTTTCTGGATATCTTCTTTAAAGCTGGAATCCAGATCTTTTTCTCCGTGTCCGGATAAGGTATACATGAT
>ENA-OPXB01000957-OPXB01000957.1-human-gut-metagenome-genome-assembly--contig:-NODE-957-length-17808-cov-2.137385_pt1 | contig 17808 bp, 18 predicted proteins | sample MGYA00241516_ERZ502024 | MGnify/ENA primary metagenome ERZ502024 (study PRJEB25962, sample SAMEA2041926) | human gut metagenome | biome: human gut; feature: human-associated habitat; material: faeces...
GCCGGACCTACTGGTGCCACTGGTGCTACCGGACCTGCCGGTACTGTAGCTCCGGCAGCGGCCGTAGCAGATGCCACAGGTCAGACAGATATTGTAACCCAGTTTAATCAGCTTCTCGCAAATCTCCGCGCAGCCGGACTTCTTGCAACTTAAACCTCAGGAGGGGCAAATGCTCCTCCTGATTTTCTCAAAAGGTGCTTTAAATTATCTTCCATGATTTCTCTCAGCCTTTGTATGATTGTAAAAAATGAAGAAAAAGTATTGCCGCGTATCCTGAAACCCATGAAAGAAATTGTAGACAAAATTCTTATCTGTGATACCGGTTCTACAGACAGGACCAAAGAAATTATCAGAGAATTTACAGCAGAAGTTTATGATTTTCCATGGAAAAATGATTTTTCTGCTGCCCGGAATTTTATTTCGGAAAAAGTCAGTACTGATTACTGGATGTGGCTGGATGCAGACGACATGATCACTCAGGAAAATCTGTACAGACTAAAACAATTAAAAGAAACACTGAGTCCGAACACAGATATGGTTATGATGGATTATGTCACAGATTTCGATGAATGGAATCATGCTGCATTCTCCTGTTACAGAGAACGCATCTTAAAAACTTCCCGAAATTTCAGATGGCGGGGAAGAGTTCATGAATCCATCATTCCCACCGGGAACATCCTTTATTCTCCCATACAGATTGAACATCGCAAAATAAAACCCTGCTCTTCCTTTCGAAATCTGCACATCTATCAACAGATGATCGAAGAAGGAGAGCCTCTGGAACCCAGAGACTTATTTTATTATGGCCGGGAACTTTTTTACCATAAGCAATACGAGTATGCCATCTGTGTTCTGAAAAAATTTCTGAAAGAGCCAGACGGCTGGATTGAAAACAGACTGGACAGTTGTCTGGTTCTCTCCTATTGTTATCAGGCATCAGGCAATGACCAGCATGCTCTTGAGATACTGTTTCACAGTTTCATATCAGATATTCCAAGAGCCGAAATATGCTGTGAGATTGGGAAAATATTTTTTATGAAACAGAACTTTTCCATGGCAGCTCACTGGTATCATCAGGCACTTCTTGCACCGGACAACAACCAAAACGGAGGATTCTATATTCCGGACTGCCATAATTTCATACCATTTCTGCAATTATGTGTATGTCTGGACAAATCCGGAATGCACAAAGAAGCTTTTGAATTTCACCGGAAAGCCAGAACACTGAAACCGGAACATCCTTCTGTTATTCAAAATCAGATCTATTTTCATGAGATTCTGGGATTTTGAAAAAAATGCCGCAGACCGTATTAATCCTTTACAGTCTGTGGCATTACGCTACATATTGTATTGTTTTCCCGGCACTATTCTACAGTTACACTCTTAGCCAGATTTCTCGGCTTATCTACATCCAGGCCTTTGGCTACGCTGACATAATAGCCAAGCAGCTGCAAAGGAATAACTGCCAGTGAAGTTGCAAAGTGTGGATCTGTTTTCGGAATATAAACTGTGAAATCTGCAGTATCTTCTATATTATAATGTCCATATGTGGTGAGTCCCATCAGGTATGCACCGCGGCTCTTACATTCTACCATATTGGAGACTGTTTTCTCATAGAGATGATTCTGCGTGAGAATTCCGATCACAAGAGTTCCGTCCTCAATCAGAGAGATTGTGCCATGTTTCAGCTCTCCGGCCGCATAAGCTTCTGTGTGTACATAACTGACTTCTTTCATCTTCAGGCTTCCTTCCTGACAGATTGCGTAATCAAGTCCACGACCGATAAAGAATACATCGTGTGCGGATGCAAATTTATTAGCGAACCACTGAATTCGTTCTTTATCTGCTAAGATGCTTGCAACCTTTTCTGGAAGGAGCACGATCTCTTTGAGCATGCTATTGAGGGTAGATTCTTCAATCTCTCCTCTTACCTGTGCAGCGTACATGGAGAGGATATACATACAAATTAACTGTGTGCTGTATGCCTTAGTGGTAGCAACGGCAATTTCAGGTCCGGCTAAAGTGTACATAACGTGGTCTGCTTCTCTTGCAATACTGGAACCAACTACATTAACGATTGCTAATGTCTTTACTCCCATTTCTTTTGTAAGACGCAGTGCTGCAAGGCTATCTGCTGTCTCTCCTGACTGTGAAATAATGACAACTAATGTATCTTGGGAAAGCTTTGGATTACGGTAACGGAATTCAGAAGCGAAATCTACGTCTACCATTAATCCTGTGAGGTCTTCCATCACATATTTGGCTGCAATACCAACATGATAAGCAGAACCGCATGCCACAATGTATATCTGTGATATCTTCTTTATCTCCTCATCCGTAAGCTCTACCGCTGATAAGTCCAGCTTTCCATCCTTAAGAACTGAATTAAGAGTATCCTTAACTGCCTTTGGCTGCTCATGGATTTCCTTCATCATAAAATGCTCATAACCGCCCTTTTCGGCAGCCTTTGCATCCCATTTTATCTCAACAAGTTCCTTCTCTATCTCATCACCATCAAGGTTATAAAATGTGATATGACCATCAGCCAGACGTCCTATCTCCATATTTCCGATATAATAAACATTTCTTGTATACTTCAGGATCGCAGGAACATCCGATGCGATATAGGATTCTCCATTCTCCACACCCAGGATCATAGGGCTGTCTTTTCTCGCTACAAAGATCTCTTCCGGATAATCACGGAACATCATTGCCAGCGCATAGGAACCACGGATACGCACCATGGCATGACGCACTGCCTCAACCGGAGATCCGCCGTATTTCTGGTAGTAATAATCCACCAGCTTCACAGCAACCTCCGTATCTGTGGAAGAATAAAAAGAATATCCCCTGCGGAGAAGCTTCTCCTTCAGCTCCTGGTAATTCTCGATAATGCCGTTATGCACAGCTGCCACATTTCCGTTATCACTGACATGAGGATGGGCATTGACCTCTGATGGTTCTCCGTGAGTTGCCCAGCGGGTATGACCGATTCCGCACATACCCGGAACAGATTCACCTGCGTTTGTTTTCTCCAGAAGGACCTTCAGACGGCCCTTCGCCTTAATGATCTCGATATCCTTTTCCCCGTCACGCACTGCGATGCCGGCGGAATCATATCCTCTGTATTCCAGTTTGGAAAGCCCGTCCAGAAGGATGGGTGCTGCCTGATGCCTGCCTGTAAAACCTACAATTCCACACATGATTTTTTTCTCCTCTTATTGCATTTTTATATTCTTCTGACTGCTCCGTTCTTCAGACACCTGCGGTCTGCATCCAGGACATCACTCTGCCACATGCCCCTTCTTACGGACGATCTCAACCACCTGGTCCACATATTTTCTGCAAAGCTCCTCACTCTCTGCCTCAACCATAACACGAAGCAGAGGTTCTGTACCGGATTCTCTCACCAGGATCCTTCCGGTGTCTCCAAGCGCCTCAGCCACACTCTCTACTGCTGCCTGCACATCCACATCTGCCTGCGCTACTGCCTTGTCATGGACACGCACGTTCTCAAGAACCTGGGGATAGATCGCCAGATCAGCAGTAAGCTCACTGAGCTTTTTCTTCCTTGCCATTATAACTTCCATCATCTTCAGACTTGTAAGGATGCCATCCCCGGTAGATGCATACTTGGAAAAAATAATGTGCCCGGACTGCTCACCACCAATACGGCAGCCATTCTGCATCATATATTCATAAACATATTTATCCCCTACTGCTGTCTTCGCATACTCGATATCAAGAGCATCAAAAGCCTTGTAAAGGCCAAAATTGGACATTACCGTAGTTACAACCGTATTGGTGAGAAGCTTTCCGCGCTCCTTCATATAACGGCCGTACACATAAAGGATCGCATCCCCGCTGACCACATTTCCCTTCTCATCCACACAGAGACAACGATCCGCATCTCCGTCGTAGGCAAAGCCAACATCCAGCCCCTTCTCCACTACAAGCTTTTGGAGACCCTCAATATGGGTGGAACCGGCATTGTTATTGATATTGGTACCATCCGGCTCAGCATTGATCACATAAGTCTTCGCTCCCAGTGCATCAAAAACACTCTTTGCGATTGCAGAAGAACTTCCGTTCGAGCAGTCCAGCCCAATGCGGTAATTTTTGAAGGATCTGGTTGCAAGAGAGATCAGATAGCCGATGTAACGGTTTCTTCCGGCAACATAATCCACCGTGCGGCCGATATTTTCTTTTGTCGCCAGCGGAAGTTCTCCACTCTCGCCATCAATATATGCCTCAATTTTAGCTTCAACTTCTGCTTCCAGTTTACATCCCATTCCGTTGATCACTTTAATCCCATTGTCATAAAATGGGTTGTGGCTTGCTGAGATCATGATACCGCAGTCGAATTCATCGGTTCTTACCACATAGGAAACACTCGGTGTGGTTGTCACATGCAGAAGGTACGCATCTGCTCCGGATGCGGTCAGGCCTGCTACCAGTGCATATTCAAACATATAACTGCTTCTTCTGGTGTCTTTTCCGATGACGATCCTTGGCTTATGCTCCTGTCCGTAATACCAGCCAAGGAAACGTCCTACCTTAAATGCATGTTCTACCGTCAAAGTTACATTGGCTTCCCCTCGGAAACCATCGGTTCCAAAATATTTACCCATAATACAAACCTCACTTCCTTATACTATATACAATCACTTTTAAGCTTCCTGCAGGTTTGCAAGTTTCGCTGCCTGATCTGCTGCGATCAAGCTGTCAATGATCTCATCCAGATCGCCGTTTAAGATACCGTCCAGTCTGTGCAGTGTCAGTTTGATACGATGATCCGTCACACGTCCCTGCGGGAAATTGTAAGTACGGATCTTCTCGGAACGGTCACCGGTACCGATCTGGCTTCTTCTTGCCTCTGCCTCAGCGTCATGCTGCTTGGCAAGCTCCATCTCATACAGACGGGAACGGAGCACACGGAGTGCTTTATCCTTATTCTTAAGCTGAGACTTCTCATCCTGGCAGGAAATCACGATTCCTGTAGGGATATGAGTAAGACGTACTGCGGAGTCTGTGGTGTTGACACACTGACCACCGTTTCCGGATGCACGGAACACATCGAATTTACAGTCATTCATATCCAGATGGAAATCAATTTCTTCTGCCTCCGGCATGATCGCTACCGTACAGGTAGAGGTATGGATCCTTCCGCCGGACTCTGTCTCCGGTACTCGCTGTACACGGTGAACACCGCTTTCGTATTTCAGTCTGGAATATGCACCCTCACCCTTGATCATGAAGGTAACCTCCTTAAAGCCGCCGATGCCGTTCTCATTGAGGCTGAGCATCTCGGTTTTCCAGCGGCGGGACTCCGCGTATTTTACATACATACGATAAATCTCTGCTGCAAAAAGTGCTGCCTCATCACCGCCTGCACCTCCACGGATCTCAACGATAACGTTCTTGCTGTCGTTAGGGTCCTTCGGAAGAAGAAGGATCTTCAGCTCATGCTCCAGCTCCTCCACTCTCTTTTTTGCATCGGAAAGTTCTTCCTTCAGCATTTCACGCATCTCTTCGTCCTTCTCGCTCTCCAGCATGGAAAGACTGTCCTCGATGGTTTCCTTATTTTTCTTATATTCTTTATATGCGTCAACGATTGGCTGCAGGTCGCTCTGCTCCTTCATCAGCTTCTGAAAATGTGCCGGATCGTCGGTTACTCCCGGTTCTCCCAGCTCATTGAGAAGCTCTTCAAAACGTACCAGCAGATCATCCAGTTTATCAAACATGTATTTCCTCCTGTTTCTGTCCAAGCACCACACGGTCAAGGCCCGGCAGATCCTTTACGATCTGAACCCCGGTAAACCCGGCTGCTTTCATCATTGTACTGACTGCCTCACCCTGGGTGCAGCCGATTTCATACAGAAGCCATCCGCCTGGTTTCAGGTACCTTCCGGCCTCTGCTGTGATCTTTCTGTAAAAATAAAGCCCGTCTTCCATTCCGTCAAGAGCCTTCCTCGGATCATGAAGGCGGACTTCTTCCATCAGTGTTTCAATTTCTTCTGTTGCGATATAAGGCGGATTTGAAATAAGGATATCATATTTCCCACTATCTTTTCCACCTTTTTCACAAAAATACGGTGCTGAGAACAGATCGCTTTCCACAAAATCCGCCCGGTTCTCCACCTTTAGAATACCTGCATTCTTTTTTGCCACTTCCAGTGCTTCCGGTGAAACATCCACACCGGTCCCACAGGCATCCTGCCGTTCCAGAAGAAGGCTGAGCAGGATGCAGCCGGAGCCGGTACACATATCCAGGATCTCCGGTTTTTCCACATCCCCAAGGTGTTTCAATGCCTCTTCCACCAGAGTCTCCGTATCCTGTCTCGGGATCAGCACGTTTTCGTTTACATAAAACTCATAGCCCATAAAAAAAGCCTGATGAGTCAGCTGCTGTACAGGAATATGTCCTGCCCGCCTGTCGATCAGCGTAAGATACTCTGCTGCGGTCTCATCAGACACCGGTTCATCTCCATGCGCAAAATAATATGCCCGATTCTTTCCGGTCTTAAATTCCAGAAGGAGCCAGGCATCCAGCCCGGCTTCTTCCAATCCGTTATCTTTCAGTATTGTTGTACCTTTTTTCAGAAGGGACTCAAGAGTCTGCATTTTCTGTCTCCTCTGTCTCATATGGGATGTCCAGGTCAAATTCCTCTTTCAGATAAGCTCTCCAATCAAAAACAGCCTCAACTGCTTTAATGGCTACCTCTGCCATATCTGCAGCAGGCTCCTTTGTGGTGAATTTCTGCATGGCAAGACCTGGTTTACTCATAATGTCCGCAAATTTACTGTCTGTTCTTCCTGCCCACTGGATGATCTCAAAGGAAATCCCCGCAACTACCGGTACCATAAGAAGTCTTCCAAACAGTCTTACCCAGTAAACCGGGACCAGCACAAACACAAAGTGCAGCACAATACTTACCAGCATGACCAGAAACAGAAAGCTTGTTCCACAGCGCTTATGAAGCCTGGAGCTCTTTAACACATTCTCTACCGTCAGAGGCAGACCATGCTCCACACAGTTGATACATTTGTGCTCCGCACCGTGATACATAAATGTCCTCTGGATATCCTTCATTCTGGAGATCAGGAACATATATCCCATAAACAGTGCCAGCTTCACAAAGGCTTCCACTATGGTGACCAGAAATTCCGAAGCACCTACCCCTCGGATCAGACTGGCCAGTACATACGGAAGAAACATAAAAGCAGCCACAGAAACCACCATGGAGATAGCTACCGTAATGTAAAGAAGCCACTTGAACTGCTTATCCTCTTTGGCTTTCTTTGCAGAACGCTCTTCTTCTGTAAGCTGCTCATTCTTCCTGGCTGTTTCCTCATCTTCCTCGTCTCCTGCGATCTCCGCAGAATACATCAGGCATTTCGTGCCTACCACAAGAGAATCCACAAAGCTTACCACACCACGGATGATCGGTTTCTTCAGAAATGCGTGATTTCCGAAGATACATTTATAATCCTCTACCTTCAGCTCGATCTCCTGGTCCGGGCGGCGCACTGCGATAGAATATTTGTCCTTGTGGCGCATCATGATGCCTTCCATGACCGCCTGTCCGCCGATATTCGATGATCTCATTCATTCTCTCCTGTGCAAATTTAAAATTTTTCAGTTAAAGAAAGGTTGAGATTTCCCAACCTCAACCTTCTCATTTCCTGTATTCGCAATAATTACTTATTCAGGCCGTATTTCTTGTTGAACTTATCGATACGTCCACGAGCCTGTGTAGCCTTCTGCTGTCCTGTGTAGAACGGATGGCATTTGGAACAGATCTCAACATGGATGTCCTCTTTAGTAGAACCTGTTACGAAAGTGTTTCCGCAGTTGCAGGTTACAGTTGCCTGATAGTAGTTCGGATGGATTCCTTCTCTCATGATTTTCACCTCTCTATATATTTAATATTATTCGTATTCAATTGACGAATTCCATTTTAAACAGCTTGCTAAGTATAACATAGCTTTCCGTAAAATGCAAGGACTTTATAAAAATTTCTGTTTCTTTACAGTCTGTACCAGTTCTGCATTGTTCCTGGTTCTGGCAAAGGTATTCAGGATCTGTTCTACTGCCTCATCCGCTTTCATTCCGTTAAGAGCTTTTCGCATAATATAAACCGCTTCCTGTTCATCCTTGCTGAGAAGCAGATCCTCTCTTCTGGTTCCGGATTTCTGGATATCAATGGCCGGGAATACCCGTTTCTCCTGTAATTTACGATCCAGGACAAGCTCCATATTACCGGTTCCCTTGAACTCCTCATAAATAACATCGTCCATCTTGCTTCCAGTATCCACAAGTGCGGTTGCCAGAATCGTCAGGCTTCCGCCCTCGCGCATATTACGGGCTGCGCCAAAAAATCTTTTGGGCATATGGAGAGCCGCCGGGTCAAGACCACCGGATAAGGTTCTTCCGCTTGGCGGGATGATCAGATTATAGGCTCTGGCAAGTCGTGTGATCGAATCCAGAAGAATAATCACATCCTGTTTATGCTCTACAAGACGGCGCGCACGCTCCACAACCATCTCGGAAACTCTCTTATGATGTTCCGGAAGTTCATCAAATGTAGAATAGATCACTTCCACATTCGGTCCCTGGATCGCCTCTCTGATATCGGTAACCTCCTCAGGACGCTCATCGATCAGAAGAATGATCAGATGCATATCTCTGTTATTCCTGAGGATAGACTTGGCAACGTCTTTCAGAAGGGTTGTCTTACCTGCCTTTGGCGGAGATACGATCATTCCTCGCTGGCCCTTTCCGATAGGACTGATCAGATCCACGATACGCATGGCCGTTGTACCGCCTGCACGCTCCATGACAAGTCTCTCATTCGGAAAGATCGGTGTCATATCTTCAAAATTATACCGTCTCTGTCCCTCACTCGGATGGAAACCGTTAATGGAAGATACGTAGAGAAGGGCACTGAACTTCTCTCCCTGGGTCTTGATGCGGATATTTCCCTGGATGATATCACCTGTCTTTAAATTAAAGCGGCGGATCTGGGAAGGAGAAACATAAATGTCGTTCTCACCCGGCATATAATTCTCACATCGGATAAAGCCATATCCATCCGGAAGGACCTCCAGGATCCCGTTAGCCTTTTCACCACTGTCCAGCTGGGTGGATTCTGACGGGACATTCCCGTTCTCCCTTGTAGCTTCCCGGTTATATTCACGGTTGTACTCTCTGCGGATATTTGTGCTTCTGTGTTCCTGCTCATTCTTATCACTACGATATTCCTTCCGCTGCTCCTGAAGTCCTTCCCCTGCCGGACGGGTACGATATTCTGTTTTTTCCGAATCATAGCTTTTTTCTTTTACAGTATTTTCTGCCGGTGTACTTTTGTGTACTTCTTCGGGATTTCCTCTGTCGGACTCTTTGGCGTCCTCCTCCAGCATCCGCTCAATCAGTGCCGGTTTTCTCAGAGTAGAAATTCCCTTCATCCCTCTCGCCTTTGCCAGATCCTTCAGCACCGCCAGAGATAATGATTCATACTTTTCTCTCATATTAAATCCTCTATTCTTAAATCTGATAAATTATATATTTGTTGTTTATGGAATCAGATACAACCTGACATGGCTGCACTTTTTTTGAATGAAAGCGTGTTTTCAGCTTATGTTTCATTATACACACCTTATAGAGTCTATTGCAAGAAATATTTATCGACATTTTTTTTATACTTTTCTCACAAAAAAGAAAAAATCTGCCCGGGAGATCTCTTCCCGGACAGATCCAACGTTCCTGTATGCTTCTTTTTTAGCTCCAGAACGGTCCGTATATATCCATGACCCTCTGGATACGTTCATCAGTAATTTTATTCAGAGCCGCCACGATCGCTGCATACGTTTTTGGTCTCTGTCTCTTAAGTGTTGACGGACTTGTTACATACTCAAGCACTGATTCTGCAAAATATTCTGAACTGTTCTGCGTTGCATAGCTTCTGTTGATACCTGTAAATTTGGATTTTTCGCTGTTATAAACTGCGGCAAAATCACTTGTTCTGTCTACGTTTCCCGCAACAAAAGCAAGGAAATGTCCCAGTTCATGGTAGATTGTCTCATTCTCAAAACGAAGGATGATGCTTCTTGAATGTGCGTTAAAGCAGCCTCCGTAGTTAACAGACGGATCGATCGTTACAGTAAATCCAAGCTTCTTGTAGGCTTTGAGCACCCTGCTGTCCATCTTCGGTGCAATGGAAGCAATATTGCTTACTGAATATTTGCTGTCCATGTTGATGCTTTCTACTTTTTTTGTGGAAGCTGCATTCGCTTTGCCGGCAGTAGCTGAAGCCGCCATGACTGTTGTGGTCGTCTGAATGGTTGTAGTTACTTTCCGTGTCTGAACGGCTGTTTTTGATTTCTTTGTGTATTTCTGTGTTGTTGCAGTCTTAACTGTCTTTAATGTTTTTACGGTTGTATTTCTGTTTGTTTTCTTTGTGGTCGTACTCTTCTTATTGGTAGTCGGAAGCTTCTTGGTATAAGTCTTGGTCGCCGCTTTTTTCAGCCTAACTTTTTTTCTGGTTGTCTTGGTATTTGAAGTCGTTTTGGTAGTCACCTTCGGTTTTGAAGCAAGTGGAGTGTCGTCCTCTGTGATGGTAGTCTCCACTACCGGATCTGTAAAATCCGGAAATTCCGGAACCTGTGACGACTGCCAGACATTAAAGCCACCTGCCAGTACAATAACAGCTGCAAGGCATCCTGCTAAAGCTTTTTTCCTGCCTGTAAAAATTTTACGGATATCTGTTCTTTTCATATCATTCACACCTTTCTGAAAGCCGACGTTTCAGTTTCCACCCTAAACCGGATTTTAGGCATCAAAAAAGCCGCTTATTCTAACGAAATAAACGGCCGCATTAACACACAGATTCTTGTTCATAGATGTTATCTGAATACGTCATTAAATCGGAATTTAATGCGGCAACCGGCTGTCATAGTCATCCTTCGGACCTTAGACCCATGGCTTTGCGTCCCTGTCTTTCAACAGGTTTGCCTTTATATGTATAGTATATGTTTTTTTCCCTAAAATGTCAACATTTTCCACTGCATTTTGAGCCCTACTCCTGTCTTTTTTTCACGGAATCTGCTATACTGTTCAAAAAGAAAGCATGATATAACAGGAGAACGGAAACAATGTCAAAATTTTTACCAGTCCGTCTCTTTTTTGTATGGCTGCTTTTCGGAATCCTGCTGGCAGGCTGTGGAAATTCTCCTTCCTCCGATGAAGAACCTCCGGTATATTCTCCGGCCAGAGTCCTCACCCCGGAGGCCCCCGGCAAAAAAACACTGGGCAGTTCCCCTCTGATCCTGGATATTTCCAATCAGGATCAGGGATATCTGACTGCAGAATCCGATTCCGATGATTCCCGCATGAACATTCAGCTTACTGCTCCCTCCGGTGTGGTCTATTCCTATTTTCTGGAACCTGATGAACAGACGGTACTTCCTTTTTCCGAAGGCTCCGGTGAGTATCTCATCACCTGCTATCAGCAGGTTGATGGAAACCAGTATGCCGCCCTTTACACGGAAACGCTCACAATAAAGCTTCAGAATGAATTTCTTCCGTTTCTATATCCAAACCAGTACGTGGACTTTTCTTCCAAAAGTGAAGCCTGCAAACTGGCAGCCTCTCTTGTCAAAGAAGACATGACCGATATCGACATCCTGAAAACCTTCTATACATATGTTACCAGTCATATTTCCTACGATTATGACAAAGCTGATTCTGTCGAAGCCGGTTATCTTCCTGATGTAGATGATACGTTAAGCACCGGCACGGGGATCTGTTTTGATTACGCTGCACTGACTACTGCAATGCTCCGCAGCCAGGACATTCCCTGCAAGCTTCAGATCGGCTATTCCGGTGATGTAAAGCATGCATGGATCGATGTTTATATCCGTGGCAGAGGCTGGGTGACAAAGGCAGTATCTTTTGACGGCGACACCTGGAAGCTGATGGATCCCACCTTTGACGCCAACAGTGATGGTGATGAAGCGATCCAGGAATATATCGGTGATGAAAGCAATTATACGGTACAGTTCACGCGCTGACCAACTAAAGGAGACCTTATTATGAAAAACAAACTGACAGCCCGGGAATTATCCAATTTCTGCGGGCAGATGGGAATGCTTCTGCATTCCGGCATATCCACAGCGGAAGGACTTCACATCCTCTGTGACGAAAGCAAGACCGATGCAGACCGGCAGATCCTCACACCCCTGATCCGTTCCGTGGAAGAAAACGGTTCTCTTTCCCGGGCTCTTGACGAATCCGGGATCTTTCCCACATCCATGACCGCCTATGTCCGGACCGGTGAGGAAACCGGCTGCCTGGATGAGATCATGGAAAGTCTCAGTTCCCACTATGAACAGGAGGAAGAAATCTCAGGACAGATACGGTCTGCAGTCACTTACCCGCTGCTCATGCTTGGCATGATGGCTGTTGTGATCCTGGTCCTTCTGATAAAAGTCCTGCCAGTATTTCAACAGGTATTTAACCAGATGGGAATGGAAATGAACGGGGTTTCCCGGGGACTTCTGAATGCAGGTAACGTGATCAGCCGGTATTCCTCTGTTTTTCTGATCCTCGCCGCAGCCCTCATTGGCTGCATCCTGTTTTTCAGTCTTACGGAAAAAGGCCACAGCCTGCTGCGAAAAATGGTCATCCATCTCCCGTTTTTCCGTGAGATCCCGGTTGCCATGGATTACAGTCGTCTGGCCCAGGGCCTTTCCCTGGGGCTTCGGAGCGGACTTTCCCCTGAAACCAGCCTGGAGCTTACAAAGGATCTGATCTCACAGCCGGTGATACTCGAAAGACTCCGGAAGGCTTCCTCTATCCTGGATAGCGGAGAAACTTTTTCCAGGGCTCTTACAGAATCCGGTCTGTTCGGCGGCATGGAAGGCCGTCTCATCACGATATCCTTCTATTCCGGTTCCAGTGACGAAACCTTCCGCAGGCTTTCCCGGCAGTACACCGAAAGATCCATAGATCTGATCTCACAGGCAGTCTCCATTGTGGAGCCTACCATCGTGATCCTGCTGTCTCTTCTTGTGGGGCTGGTCCTTTTATCCGTCATGATGCCGCTTCTGGGGATCCTCTCAGATTTTGCAATGTAAGGTGGTGACCGCATGGAACTTTTTGAAAGCCGCAGAACAAAATTTCTCAGAGCATTTTTTCTTCTCTTTCCGGCGCTGCTTCTGGTTTTATCCTGCACCTTGTTTGTGGCAGGTGTCAGCAGCACCTCCGATCAGGCCGTACACAAAGAACAGGATGCTCTGGAACAGGCACTGAAAAACGGTGCCATCCGCACCTATGCCCTCACAGGCACATATCCCGAAAGCCTGTCCCAGCTTCTCTTGGATTATCATATCACTTATGACAAAACCAAATTCGTAGTAGAGTATGTTCCTAACGGTTCCAATCTCCTGCCGTCTATCAGCGTGATCGCTCTGTCCGGCAGTACGAAAGGAGGGAATGCCTCATGAATCACCGGAAGAACACCGGACATTCCGTTTCTTCTCTTTTTTCGCTTCTTCTTTTTGGTGTTTTTGTTCTGTTCCTTATACTGATGCTGCTATTTTCCGCCCGGATTTACCAGCAGACTGTGAAACAGACTGACTCCGATTCCGAGCTTGGGACCGCAGCAACTTATCTGACTACCAAATTCCGGCAGCACGACCGCGGCGATGAGATCTTTTCCGGTTCCCTGGATGATATTCCTGCCCTTTGTTTCCGGGACGATATCAAAGGAAAAGAATATATCACGTATATTTACCTGAAGAATGACAGTCTGATGGAGCTTTTCACTGCAAAAGGCTCTCAGGCCAGTTCCGATGCAGGAACCGTCATCTCACAGCTTTCCGATTTCCGGTTTTCGGAAATGGAAAATGGTTTTTACCACTTTTCCCTGGAAAGTACCACGGGAGTCTGCTCGGAATTCCTGCTTCATCGCACTGGCAAAAAGGAGGCATCATGAAAGAATCAAGACATAATTCCGGTACCAGCCTTTTTCTGATGGAAATGATCCTTGCCCTTTTGTTTCTGTCACTTTCCTCAGCTGCCTGCATCCAGATCTTCGCGGCAGCACGGAAAAACCGGCTCCAGGCAGAACAGTGGAACCAGATCCAGGCTCTCACAACCTCCGTGGGCGAGATACTGGAAGGCACTGACGGAACCGATGAACAGTTCCTCTCCCTGCTTCCGGGGGGTATCAAAAAGAACACCAACCTGATCTGGTATTATGACCGTAACTGGCAGAGCTGCTCTTCTGGAGAAGCCGCCTGTGAAATGATCCTGGAAACAGATATTTCTTCTTCAGAAAAATCCGGCGAGCTTTCTTTCCGGCAGCTTTCCAACTGCAGTGAGCTTTACCGGATCACCCTGCGTTTTCCTGTTGATGACTACAGAAGGGAGGCTGTACATTGAAACAGAAGCATACGTTTTTTGTAACTGTCGGCATTCCTTCCCTGTTTCTTATCTTCTCTGTGCTGTGTCTCTGTGTACTTGCTCTGCTTACTCTTGGAAGCTCCAGATCCAGTCTTAACACAGCCAGACATTCTATGAAACAGACCGAAAATTATTACACCGGCTGCGCAAGCGCCACAGAAACCGTTTCAGAAATCCGTGATGATCTGGAGCAATACAGGGAAAAAGCTTCCGATGAGACCAGATATTTTTCCATGATACAAACGCTTGCGGACACAAGGAACGATCTCAGCTGGGATTCCCACAGCCACACCCTTTCCTTTTCCGTTGGAATTTCCGAGACACAACAGCTTTCTGTAGTGCTTGAGATTTTTTATCCGCAGAAAAAAAGCTCTTCCGCTTATCAGATCCTGCAATGGAACACAGAGCTTACCGGATTCTGGCAACCTGACAACCACCAGAATGTATTTAAAGGAGAATAAACCTATGGATACCCCTATTCCTGAATTTTTAGCAGAAGCTGCCAACCGGCGTGTCTCTGATATCTTTATCATCGCAGGCCGCCCCCTGGCAGAAAAGATCGACGGTCATCTTTTGGACCGTGGTGACAGGCTGATGCCTGATCAGACAGAAAATTTACTCCGCACCATTTACGGCCTTGCGGAAAACCGCGATATATCCCGTCTTATGGAAACCGGTGATGATGACTTTTCTTTTTCCATTCCCGGTGTTTCCAGATTTCGTGTCAATGCCTACAAGCAGCGTGGTTCCCTGGCTGCCGTGATCCGCGTGATCGCCTTCCGGCTGCCGGATCCTGCAGAGCTTTCCATTCCGGAGGATGTGATGAATATCTCCGACTATACCCGTGGCATGGTCCTTGTTACCGGTTCTGCCGGAAGCGGTAAATCCACCACTATGGCCTGCCTGATCGACCGGATCAACCATACCCGGGAAGGCCACATCATCACTCTGGAGGATCCTCTGGAATATCTCCACCGCCATGATCGCTGTATCGTCAGCCAGCGCGAGATCTGTACCGACACCGAAAGCTATCTGACTTCTCTTCGTGCCACACTACGCCAGAGCCCGGATGTGATCCTTCTTGGAGAGATGCGTGATCATGAAACCATCCAGACTGCCATGACCGCTGCGGAAACCGGTCATCTTGTCCTTTCCAGCCTGCATACTCTGGGAGCAGCCAACACCATCGAACGCATCATGGACGTGTTTGAGCCATCCCAGCAGCATCAGATCGCCCTCCAGCTTTCCATGGTCCTTCAGGCTGTGATCTCCCAGCAGCTGATCCCGGATGTGGACGGACGCAACATTCCTGTTTTCGAGATCATGCGCCTGACTCCTGCCATCCGCAATATGATCCGCGACAATAAAGTACACCAAATCGAAGGCGTGATCTCCACATCCGGTCAGGAGCAGATGCGTTCTATGGACCAGAGCCTTCTGGAATTATATAAAAAAGGCCGTATCACCAGGGATACAGCTCTGAAATACGCTTTAAACGCGGACATGCTGAAGCGCAGATTTATGTAAGGATCTTCTCGGTATACCTCTGCCTGATATGTAAAAACACATAAAGAAATCCCTTACCGATCTCTGATATGTTTCCGGAATACAGAACACATATTATTTTACAGATCCGGTAAGGGATTTCTTTATTTTCAATCCGATCTCGATCAAAAAGACATTCCTTCTCTGCGATCGATCAATGCACTACATTTCCTACAATTCCATAAGAAACAATATACATAATGGCACTTGCCATAAAAAGTCCGCACAGGATCGCAATGGAGGATTTTTTGATATCCACCTCAAGAAGAGAGGCGATCAGTGCACCTGTCCAGGCTCCTGTGCCCGGAAGAGGGATTCCCACAAACAGCAAAAGTCCCAGAAATTCATATCTCTTGATCTGGTCACTCTTTCCCATAGCTCTGTTTTCCAGCTTTGTGATCAGACCTCTGAACGTCTTTGTTTTTTTCATCCATTTAAAGATCTGCCGGATAAAAAGCAGGATAAACGGAATCGGAATAATATTTCCCACGATACAGATCGGCAGTGCCTTCGCAGCCGATATCTTCAGCAAAGAAGCTGCCAGAAGGCCGCCGCGAAGCTCCAGTATCGGGATCATAGAAATGATGAACACAGCTCCCTCGGGAGAGATAAACTGTGCAAGGTGGTGTGAAAACCATTGTACCAGTACTTCCATAGTACCTCCTTAACTGTTATTTCTGCAGATATTCCGTCAGGAATTCTACCAGCTTTTTCATCTCCTCATCGGTACCGATGGAGATACGGAGATGATTGTCGATCCTGTCCTTCGGGAAATATCTTACATAGATATGTTTCTCCCTCAGTGCTGCGAAAAGCTCTTTGGCCGGACAGCTCTCATGTGTGGCAAAGATAAAGTTGGATTTGGAATCCTGGAAGGAAAATCCAAGCTTCCTGAGCTCTGCCTTTGTCCACTCTCTTGTTGTAATGATCTTATGGCAGCATTCCTCAAAATATGCCTTATCCTCCATAGATGCCACACCAGCCGCGATGGTAGTACGATCCATGGTATAGGAGTTAAAGGAATATTTCACATCATTGAGATATTTGATCAGCTCCGGATTTCCGAAGGCATATCCGATACGCATTCCTGCCAGGGATCTGGACTTGGAGAAGGTCTGCACAACAAGCAGATTATCATATTTTTCGATCAGCGGCAGTGCGGATGCTGCTCCGAAATCCACGTACGCCTCATCTACAATCACGATACTCTCCGGATTCTTTGCCACGATCTCCTCGATCTCAGAAAGAGGCATTTCCACGCCGGTCGGTGCATTGGGATTAGGGAATACGATTCCGCCGTTTTCACGGAAATAATCTTCCTTACGGATATGGAACTCCTCATCTAATGCCGGGCGCTCATATGGGATCCTTAAAAGATCTGCCCATACATCATAGAAAGAATAAGTGATGTCCGGGAACAGGATCGGTTTCTCTGAATTAAAAAATGTCAGGAAACACATAGACAATACATCATCTGAGCCAACTCCTACAAACACCTGATTTTTCTCCATTCCATAATAATCTGCTATGGCACTGACAAGTTCTGTAACATCAGGGTCAGGATATAATCTTAACTTATCTATATCTGTGCTCTCGACTGCTTTTCTTACCTCCGGTGCAGGTGGATATGGATTTTCATTGGTATTAAGCTTTATGACACCACTGTCCTTAGGCTGTTCTCCCGGAACATATGGTTCTACTTTTCTTATATTATTTTCCCATGCTTTCACTTATTTTTCCTCTTTTCATATCAATTCTCATTTATACGCATTTTTTTCATAATAAGTTTGTTAGTT
>ENA-OPXB01000961-OPXB01000961.1-human-gut-metagenome-genome-assembly--contig:-NODE-961-length-17763-cov-2.250904_pt1 | contig 17763 bp, 15 predicted proteins | sample MGYA00241516_ERZ502024 | MGnify/ENA primary metagenome ERZ502024 (study PRJEB25962, sample SAMEA2041926) | human gut metagenome | biome: human gut; feature: human-associated habitat; material: faeces...
TGGGAGCGGCTATTTTTACCGGTGAATATGACATTGCGCAGATTATGTTAAAAACAGGTTTTGGTATTGTGGGACTTTTAATTATTGTATTTTCTACAGTTACAACTACCTTTTTGGATGCTTATTCCGCAGGAGTTTCGAGTGTATCGGTTTCTTCTAAAATTCAGGAAAAATGGGCAGCAATTGTCGTTACGGTAATTGGAACAATTGCCGCAATTGTGTATCCAATGGATAACATTACAAATTTCTTATATCTGATTGGTTCTGTGTTTGCACCGATGATTGCAGTGCAGATTGCAGATTACTTTATGCTAAAGAAAGCAGATGCCCAAAAATCTGCATTTCAGTGGAGAAATCTGGCTGTTTGGCTTGTTGGCTTTGTGATTTACCGTCTGCTGATGCAGGTAGATACACCGGTGGGAAATACATTACCGGATATGGTGATTACAGTTGTGCTTTGTGTAATTGTAGAGAAAATTGCAGAAGCAGTGAAAAGCAAGTAGAATAAAAATAGAATCAAGTTAGAACAAAAAACCTTATTGAGTTAAAAAAAACGGAAGCTCAATAAGGTTTTTTTGAAAAGAATCATGTAAGTGTCAAACGTATCATTGCTGACGACGGTATTCTCGTGGCGTCATATGAAATTCTCTTTTAAAGAGTCGATTAAAATATGAAAGATTATCAAAGCCGGAAGAGACTGCAATCGTCAAAACAGAATCATCGGTCGAAACTAAAAGTTTTGCCGCCATGCTCATTCGATAATGATTGAGATACTGGGTGAATCCCATATTCATATGTGTTTTAAAAAATTTCATGAAATGAGATTTGCTGTAATGAATGAGATTTGCCATATCTTCAATGCTTAAAGGCTCGTTGTAATGTTCTTCGACATATTTTAAAATGGTTTTCAGTTTATCCATATGTTTTTGGTGAGCCTGAGAAGGCTGTTTTAGTGTCTGCTGATTGGACACAAGATAAAACATAAGCTGGAAGAGCCAGCCTTTGACTGCAAGCTGATAGCCTTTTGGTCTGGAATCGCAGAGATTATCGATTTTTCGGATGCATCTGGAAAGAGATTCATAAGCAGGGGCATCTGGAGTGAGAAAGGTCTGAATGGTAGCAGGATTTTCCATAAGAGGAAGAATGAAATCTGTTCCGCACAAATCCGGTTCACCACAAAGAAGCATAGATGGTTGAAAGAGAATGTTCTCATATTCCATCCGTGCTTCTTTTTTTTGCTTAATAGAATGAAGCTGACCGGGAAGCACAAACACAATATCTCCGGCTTTTACTTCATGGGTAATAAAGTCTACGGAAATGATTCCACTGCCTTTCTGGATGACAATTAATTCCATCTCATTGTGCCAGTGAATAGGAACATGCGTAAAGTCCATAGGAATACAGCAAAGGTAAGTGTTATAAGGAAATTCGAGAGAAGTATGAGATTTTGACTCATGGTAATTTTGGTATTCTGTGAGGTTCATGAACAAACTCCTCCATTTTTATACAAAGTTTGCAAAGTATATTTTGATAGTATTATATTATAAATAGAGAGTATTTTGCAAGAAATAATCAAAAAAGCATAGTAAAATGCAGATAAGAAATACGACAGGATAACAGGAAAATAGAATTTAGAGCAAGATAAAGAAAGAGAATGATGGAGGATTTTTTTATGATGAAAATTCAGGAATTATTAGAAACAAAACTTGGAAAAACAATCAAAGAAGCATCTAATGCAGAAGTGTATTATGCACTGTTACATGTTGTTCAGAACATGGCGAAGGACAAAGAAGTACCGGTAAAGAAGAAAAAAATCTATTATATTTCAGCAGAATTTTTAATTGGTAAATTATTATCCAACAACATGATTAACCTTGGTATTTATGATGATGTGAAAAAAATGCTTGCAGAAAATGGAAAAGATATTTGCGAAATCGAAGAAATTGAACCGGAACCATCTCTTGGAAATGGTGGACTGGGACGTCTGGCTGCCTGCTTCCTTGATTCTATTGCAACATTAGGATTAAGCGGAGATGGAGTTGGGTTAAACTATCATCTTGGATTATTCAAACAGGAATTTAAAGATGAATTACAAAATGCAGTTCCAAACCCATGGATTGAAAAAGAGAGCTGGCTGACAAAAACAGAGGTGAGTTATCCTGTAACTTTTGGAAATCTGACTGTAAATTCCAGAATGTATGATATCGAAGTAACCGGATACAATAATCAGAGCAATAAACTTCACTTATTTGACTTAGAATCTGTAGATGACAGCATCGTAAAAGAAGGAATTGATTTTGATAAAGAAGAAATCGAAAAGAACCTTACCCTGTTCTTATACCCGGATGACAGTGATGATGCAGGTCGCCTGCTTCGTATTTATCAGCAGTATTTCATGGTAAGCAATGGTGCACAGTTAATCTTAGATGAATGTGTGGCACGTGGTTCGAATCTGCATGATTTGTATGAATATGCGGTTATCCAGATTAATGATACTCATCCAACTATGGTCATTCCGGAATTAATTCGTTTGCTGGTTGCACGTGGAATTCAGATGGATGAAGCGATTGAGATTGTAACTAAAACCTGTGCTTACACAAACCATACCATTCTTGCAGAAGCACTTGAAAAATGGCCGATGGAATATTTAAAGAAAGTTGTTCCTCAGTTGGTTCCGATTATCGAAATTTTAGATGATAAAGTAAGAAGAAAATTCGATGATGAAAGTGTTGTAATTATTGATAAAAATGATGTGGTACACATGGCACACATTGATATTCATTACGGATTCAGTGTAAATGGTGTAGCGTCTCTGCATACAGAAATCTTAAAAGATACAGAGTTAAATGCATTTTATAAGATTTATCCGGAAAAATTCAATAATAAAACAAATGGAATTACATTCCGCAGATGGCTGATTCACTGCAATCCGGAACTGACTGCTCTGCTTGATGAATTAATCGGAACCGGATACAGAGAAAATGCAGAAGAACTGGAAAAACTCCTGGCTTACAAAGATGATGATGCAGTCATTGAAAAATTACTGAGTGTAAAAGGAGACAATAAAAAAGCACTCTGCGATTATTTAAAACAGACTCAAAATGTAGAATTAAATCCGGAATCTATTTTTGATATTCAGATTAAACGTCTGCATGAGTATAAACGTCAGCAGATGAACGCATTATATGTGATTCATAAATATAAAGAAATCAAGGCAGGTAAGAAACCATCTACTCCAATCACAGTTATTTTTGGAGCAAAGGCAGCACCGGCTTATGTGATTGCAAAAGATATCATTCACCTGATTTTATGTTTACAGGAATTAATCAACAATGACCCTGAAGTGAGTCCATACTTAAAGGTTGTTATGATTGAAAACTACAATGTCACAAAAGCAGAAAAACTGATTCCGGCATGTGATATTTCAGAACAGATTTCTCTGGCTTCTAAAGAGGCAAGTGGAACAGGAAACATGAAGTTCATGTTAAATGGTGCGCTGACTCTCGGTACAGAAGATGGTGCAAACGTAGAAATCCATGAACTGGTAGGGGATAACAATATCTTCGTATTTGGAGCATCCAGTGAAGAAGTAATCAAACACTATGAAAATGCAGACTACGTTTCCAGAGACTTCTACGAAAAAGATGAGACAATCAAAGAAGCGGTAGACTTTATTACTTCTAAAGAACTGCTTGCAATCGGTCATGAAGAAAACTTAACCAGACTTCAGAATGAACTGTTAAATAAAGACTGGTTTATGACACTCTTAGACTTCAAGGCTTATACCAAAAAGAAAGAAGAAGCCTTAAAAGCTTATGAAGATAGAAAAACATGGGCAAAGAAGATGATTGTAAATATCGCAAAGGCAGGATATTTCTCATCTGACCGTACAATTGCAGAATATAATAACGATATTTGGCATGTGTAAATCATGTAGTTAAGATGAACTGATGCAGGTAAAGGGCAAGATGCAGGTTCAGACGAACAGAAGCATCCTGTAAATCAACACGTAACAGTTATTCAATTGAGGAAGGATGCATCTTGTTCAGAAAATGCCTGATGAAGATATTCGTAAAGATTATTGCTGATGGTTTGTTCCATTCCGGCAGTCTGACCAGATTCCGGTAAGATAAAATGCAGAAGGAAAAAATGATGACTGCCTTCAAAAGAATATCCACTATTGGCAGCTTGAAGTTTCAGGGCAGAAGCACTGATATGGTTTTCAAATATAATATTAAAGATAACATCATTGCGGGTACTTTGGTAATAGTTATTTGCCGCAATTATTTCAAACCGTGCGACAAAAGAAGGTGCAGTTGTATCCTCAATCACAGGACCGATTGCCTATCTGATTTTTAATTATGTCATTGGAATTAACTATTGGTTTTCCCGCCTGCTTGCAGTTGTCATTGCCGCAATTTTACCGATTGGAGCGACGGAGCAGCATGCACAGCATCTTCCGCTTTGTACAGATGCAAAAATTGCAGAAAAATTTTCATATTATCTGGCAAAAGAATTAGATGGAATTATCATGCCGACGTTAATTTATGGATATAAATCAAAGCCGTTGAGCGGAGGCGATCCACTTTTTCCGGGAACGATTGATTTAAATGGAAAAACCGTGATTGATTTAGTGTATGATATTTTGATGGAGCTGATAAAAGATGGATTTACAAAAATCTTTATTATGAATGCACATTTTGAAAATGAAGCGTTTGTGGTAGAAGCGATGGATTTGGTCAATCGTGATACGCATGGTGTGGCTACGATTATCGAATCGAACTGGTGGAATCCGATGCCGGAAGATGTGATTGATAAAGTATTTGACGAAGTACCATTTCCGGGCTGGGCATTTGAAGAAATCGACAATGCACTGGATTTAATTACTGTAAATGGAGCAAAAACCATGCATATTCAGGACGAATATGGTTTAGAAGAGGGCAAGCCGGCAAACTTTATTGTACTTGAAGCGAAATCAGAGTTTGATGCAGTATGCGAACGAGCCGGAATTCTGGCTTCTGTACGAAATGGAGAATATTTATTAAAAAAAGAACCACAGGTAATACAGACAGATATTGAAATTTTAAAATAATCTTAAAATATTTTTAGAAAAAAGTTCTCAACAGGCATGAAATTTCAGCTTGTTGGGAGCTTTTTTTGACTTACGTTCTTAGACTTGACAAAAGTCTCTTACTCACCCTATGATAGTAGCAACGAAACACTTGAGGGAGAAAATTCTGAACGTAACGGATATAGTATTTATACCAAAAATGTTTTTACTATTTTTAAAGATGTAGGAGTGTATGGATGATTCGCAGACATATTATTTTTTATGGACATGTACAAGGCGTGGGATTTCGATATTATTGCGTACATAAAGCAAGGCAGCTTGGATTAACCGGCTGGGTAAAAAACAAATACGATGGGACGGTCGAAGCCGAAGTGCAAGGTTTAGAAGAGCAAATTGACCAACTCATTCAGTATTTGAATTCACAGATGTATATTTTGATTACAAATATGGATGTGAAAAAGCTTCCGGTGATAGGAGAGCATGATTTCATAAGGAAAGGATACTAACAATGAAAGTAGAAATGAAAAAGGGAGAGGTTATAATTCGTTCCATGCAGGAGAAAGACAGAGCAGAGGTCTTAAAAATGATGCAGATCTTTTATGCATCGGATGTGGTCATTCATAAAGCGGATGACGAAACATTACAGAAAGATATTTCAGATTGCGTTGGAGACTGCCCATACGTGGATGGATATGTGTTTGAAATCGAAGGTGAAATTGCCGGATATGGAATTGCAGCGACTGGATATTCAACCGAATTTGGCGGAGTGTGTATCTGGTTGGAAGATTTGTATATGAAGCCAGAGTATAGAGGACACGGAATTGGAAGAAAATTTTTTGAGGCAGTAGAAGAAATCTATACAGATGCAGTACGATTCCGTCTGGAAGTAGAAAAAGAAAATGCAGGTGCGGTTGCGCTATATCAGAGATTAGGATATAACTTTTGCACTTATGATGAAATGAGTAAAGAAATTTAATTAAGGGAGAGATGGATCATGAAAATTGTATTTCTGGATGCAAAGACAATAGGAGATGACATTGATTTATCAGCCTATGATGCGCTTGGAGAAGTGGTGAAATATGGATTTTCCACATCAGAAGAAGTGCCGGAGCGTGTAAAAGATGCAGATGTGTTAGTAATTAATAAGATTGAGATTAATGAGCAGACGATTGGAACAGCAAAAAATTTAAAGTTAGTTTGCGTAACAGCTACCGGAACAAACAATCTGGATAAGGAATATCTTGAAAAACGTGGAATTGCATGGAGAAATGTAGCAGGATATTCTACAGAGTCGGTTACCCAGCATACCTTTGCGCTGTTATTTTATTTACTGGAAAAAATGCGTTATTATGATGAGTATGTCAAAACGGAAAAATATGTAAATGATACGATTTTCACTCATTTTGCAGAGCATTTTAATGAAATCAGCGGAAAAACCTGGGGAATTATCGGGCTTGGAACGATCGGAAGACGGGTTGCTGATATTGCGAAAGCATTTGGTGCACATGTGATTTATTATTCGGCTTCCGGAAGAAGCGCACAGGAAGGATATGAACAGGTAGATTTTGATACTCTGCTTTCCAAATCCGATATTGTTTCTGTTCATGCTCCGTTAAATGAATATACAAAAGATTTGATGAATAAAGAAGCATTTGCAAAGATGAAAAAGACAGCGATTTTCTTAAATTTAGGACGTGGACCGATTGTGGTAGAACAGGATTTGTGTGAAGCTCTGGAGAACGGAGAAATTGCGGCAGCAGGTCTTGATGTGTTATGTGAAGAACCGATGAGTGAAACGAATCCATTGGTAAAAATAAAAGATAGCAGGAAGCTTATCATTACTCCGCATATTGCATGGGCAAGTGTGGAAGCGAGAACCAGACTGATGCAGATTATTGTGGGACAGATTAAAGAGTTTTTTGCATTATAAACTTGTATGATTTTTGAAAGGATTCTTTGATTTTGCTTGCCATAACAGGACTCTCTCCTCTATAATGGGTAAGATGTACTCTCAAAAAAATTCCGAGAGCACATGAAAGATAAAAAAACGAAAGAGGAGAGAAAAAATGGGAGAAAGAGGAGAAGCAATTCGTGACGCCAGAAAACTTGGCGTGCCTAAAATGCTGATTTTAGGTTTACAGCACATGTTCGCCATGTTTGGTGCAACAATTTTAGTACCGATTCTGGTCAACAGTTATTTTGTTCAGTCGTGTGGGGAACCGCTTACAACCGGTCTGACTGTTTCCGTAACCTTATTTGGTGCAGGATTTGGTACATTGTTGTTTCATGTGTGTTCCAAATTCAAAGTGCCTGCATTTTTGGGTTCATCCTTCGCATTTTTGGGAGGATTTTCCACAGTGGCAAACTTAAACAGTGGAATGTATGCATCTATGGGAGCAAATGAAAAAGCAGCTTATGCCTGCGGGGGAGTTGTAGTAGCAGGTCTTTTCTATCTGATATTTGCACTGATTATCCGTATCGTGGGAGTCAAACGTGTGATGCGTTATCTTCCGCCTGTTGTAACCGGACCGGTTATCATCTGTATCGGTTTAAGTCTTGCAGGCTCTGCAATTTCCAATGCATCCACAAACTGGTTTCTTGCACTGGTTGCCCTTGCAGTTATCATTGTGTTTAATATCTGGGGAAAAGGAATGTTTAAAATCATTCCGATTCTGATGGGGGTTGTGATTTCCTATGCAGTAGCAATGATTATGAATGCATGTGGAATTAAGAATCCAGATGGTTCTGCAATTTTAAATTTTGCATCTATTGCAAGTTCAAGCTGGGTGGGACTTCCGGGATTCCAGCTTTGTAAATTTGATGTTACTGCGGTTCTTGTTATGGCACCGATTGCCATTGCAACTATGATGGAACATGTAGGAGATATGTCTGCGATTTCCGCAACAGTAGGAGAAAATTTCCTTGCAGAACCGGGACTTCACAGAACTCTGCTTGGAGATGGTCTTGCGACAGCTGTTTCCGGTCTGTTTGGAGGTCCGGCAAATACCACTTATGGAGAAAATACAGGAGTACTCGAATTAAGTAAAGTCTATGACCCGAGAGTCATCCGTATTGCTGCCGTGTTTGCAATTATCGTCAGCTTTATTCCAAAAGTATCCGCTGTCATCAGTACCATGCCAAGCGCAATTATTGGTGGAGTCAGCTTCATGCTTTACGGAATGATTTCCGCAATTGGTGTGCGTAATGTCGTAGAAAATAAAGTAGACCTAACAAAATCCAGAAACCTGATTATTGCAGGCGTTATCTTTGTCTGCGGTCTGGGATTCAGTGGTGGAATTACCTTTACGGTAGCAGGAACTTCAATTACCTTGACAGCACTTGCGATTGCAGCAATTGCAGGAATTGCCTTAAATATTATTCTGCCGGGAAATGACTATGAATTTGGTGTTAATGAAACAGGAGATGAGAATAGAGGAATTCATACCAATAGTAAACGAAAAGAAGAGAAATAGATTATAATTTTCAATAAAAGGAACCAGATGTCAATCAAATTCAGTTGAAAAATCAAATGAAAGTAAAAAACAATACGAATAACAGCTAAGGAATGTGATGAGATTCCATAAAACAAAACGAAAGCCTTCAGAGTGCCAGCTTTAGAGGCTTTCGTTTTGCTTTATGGAGAATTATTTTGTTTATTCTTGCGTGGCTTCAAGCTGTAGCTGTATAATAAAAGGAAAGGTGTCACAGCAAGAAGGTGTCAGGCACCAACCAAATGGAAATTTGTAAACAGCTTGCCAAAGAGGAAGGACGAAAACTATATCAGAGAATTTTGAACGGAGAATAAGCAAATGAGAATTTTAAATTTTGAAGATGACGTGTATAAAGCAAATGATATCAAAAAAGTGTTAAATGATAGATGTGGCGTAACAGATGTTACACAGGTTGATAATGTGGAAGAGGGATTAGAATTATTAATCCAGGAAAAAGAAGCAGGAAATCCCTTTGATTTAATTATTACAGATATGCATTATCCGATGAGAAAAGGCGAAGAGGGAGATTTCGATGCCGGAGAAAAACTGCTTGGAATTTTAAAAGAAAGAGGAATAGATACGAAAGTAATTATCTGTTCGTCTTTAAATATTAAAATTCGTGAAGCTTATGGATGTATCTGGTATTCCAGAATCAGTGATTGGGAAATGGAATTATTGGAATTGATGAATCAATTGAAAAAATGAATTGTACAGTAGTTGAAAAGAGTAGTGAGATATTGATAAAGACACTGGAGAAAATAAGATGGTAATTCTATTCATATGGATTCTGCTGTCAGTGAGTTTGGTAATCGGCTGTATTAAAGTACATAATACAATAATAAAAGGTTTGTTTGGGATTCTGGCAGGACTTTGTATTACGGTATTGTGCTTTGTAGGAATCTTTTATTATTTAATTGTTTTTAAAGTTTCGAATGTAGACACAAGTGTTTCTTCGGATGGAGAGTATTCTTTGACTATGCAGGCAGTGGGGGAGCCATTATTTTTCGGTCCTGCGGATGGTCAGTTTATCTTGAAAAAAGGGGAAAAAAGAATCAGTAAAGTTAAATTTTCGCTAAGAGATGATGGGGGAAATATTTCGCAGGACACCTGGCATGTTACGTGGAAAAAGAACCAGGTTGAAATTATTATCTATGGAGAGGAGCAAAACGATGAGCAGTTTCTTCTTTTTTTTGATGGAAAATATAAAATAAATGAACTGAACACGAAATATGGAAAAACTTTAGACGAATTAAATGAGATAGCAGAAGAACAAACAGAAGAAGAACAGAATCAGCAGAAAAAAACTGAAAAATCTCATTCTTTAGATGATGCAGATGAAGAAGAGAATACGAAATATGATGAAGATGGCTATCCGATGACAGAAGAATATCAACGATACAAAAAAGAATTGGCAGAGGTATCGGATTATATTCAAACGAAATCAGATGTATTCTTGGATTCTTATCCAGATACGAAGTATCAGCTGGAGTTTCGTCTGACTTCAAAAGGCTGGCCATTTGCTGTTATTAATAAAAAGATTGATGAAAATACCGGAGCAGTAACAGAACTGCATTTGCTGTATAATGAATCGCATATAGATGAAGAAACGGATGAATATGTATTGCAGGAATATTATTATGATTCTGATAATACGGAAGCTGCGTCTCCTGCGATTGTGGATTTTTTCTTAATACAAAAGGATACGTTAAAAGTTACAGATGAAAATACAAAAGAATGGCATTAATTGAGAAGAAATAAAATGAATTTTTGAATTGTAGAACCCTTGGACAGAAGTCTGAGGGTTCTAATAATTTATGAGCTTTAACGATTTGTTTTATTTTTAAACCGGCGGTTTATTGTGGAGGTACCGACAGTATGATAAGATAAGCTCAGTTGATGAGGGAATAATAAAAAAAGAAAAAATCCACTCCAATTTCTGAAGATAAGGATTATTCTAATCTTGTCAACAAGATAAAGTAAATATAAGGCAGTAGCTCAATGGTAGAGTATGAGATAAAGCACGTTTCATGTTTGTGGAACATACAGCAATTTTTATTTTTTATTTCTAATTTAATGTGAGTAAATTGATGCAGGTTCGAATCCTGCCTGCCTTATCTGAGTGAGGTAGCTTAATGGTAAAGCACGAAAAAGTGTTTCATGTTTGTGGAACATACAGCAATTTATTCCAGGAGAAGAGGACGAAGTGCAGGTTCGAGTCCTGCCCTCACTCATCGTAACTCTGTAGAATCAAACACTCATAAGAGTTGGTGTTTGGCTTGAACTTATAGGGGGAAGTACAATGAATTTCGTAGAATTATTAGAAAAAACATCAAATAAATTAACTCATACAGAAAATGGTGCAAGAGCAGTGAACACAACAGATAATGCAAATCTGGATTTGTTTGCAACAATCGGTGCACTGAGAACTGCAGATGAAGAACGAATCAAAATTTTATTTGAGAAGGCTTATGAAGAAGACCCATTGTCTGCAGTTAAAATTTTATTTTATGCAAGAGACATCCGAGAGGGTCTTGGAGAACGAAGAGTCTTTCAGATTTTATTAAAGAATCTGGCTGAATATCATCCGGAGGCAGTGATTCCAAACATTGCTTTCATTGGTGAATATGGTCGTTTTGATGACTGGTACTATCTGATTGGTACACCGGCAGAAGAGGCAATGTGGACTGCAATGAAAAGACAGTTACTGGAGGATTTAAAAAACTTTCAATTAGGCAAACCAGTGTCTCTGCTTGCAAAATGGGTGAAAACTGCTGATTCAAAAGTAGAAGAAACAAGAAAATTAGGTATTTTAACTGCAGAAAAATTAGGATATCCAGTTTATAACTTTAAAAGAATAATCCGTACGTTAAGAAAATATATTGATGTTACAGAAATAAAAATGTGTGGCAACAATTGGGATGAGATTGATTATTCTGCCGTTCCGGGACGTGCGATGATGAAGTATCGAAGAGCATTTGACAGACACGATACGGAAAGATTTGAAAAATTTATCAACCTGGCACTGGAAGGCAAGGAAAATATTCATTCTAAAACACTGTATCCTTATGATATAGTAGAAAAGATTTTATACGGAAACGAGGATAGTAAGGTGTTGGAAGCACAGTGGAGAAATCTTCCGGATTATGGAGTTGGTGATGAAAACATGCTTATTATGGCAGATGTTTCAGGCTCTATGTATGGACGACCAATGGCAACCTCGATTGGACTTGCAATTTATTTTGCAGAAAGAAATAAGGGAGATTACCATAATCGTTTCATGACGTTTAGCGCTTTACCAAGCATTGTGCATTTGGAAGGTGAAACTTTAGCTGAAAAAGTTGCTTGTGCAGTAGAGGCAGACTGGGGTTTGAATACAAATCTGGAAGCGGCTTTTGATAGTATTCTTAAAACTGCGGTGGAAAATCATGTACCAGAAGAAGAAATGCCAAAATCTTTAATTATTATTTCAGATATGGAATTTGACTCTGCAACTTATGATTCTGACTGGCTGTTTTATGAAACTATGAAAAAGAAATTTAAAAGAAATGGTTATACAATTCCGAATGTTGTTTTCTGGAATGTAGATTCCCGTCACAATGCCTTTCATGCAGATAAAAAAAGAGAAGGAGTACAGCTTTTGTCTGGAAGTGCTGTCACAATTTTTGAGCATCTGGATGAAGGAATAGGAATGACTCCGGTTGAGATGATGCGAAAAATCATTGAAGATGAACGGTATGCATGCATTACAATTGCAGAGGCGGCTTAAAAAATATCTTATAAGCTCTCGGACTTAAAGTTCGGGGGCTTAAATTTTTGCATTATCTTAGTGGGTATCTCGATTTCCGATTAAGATAAATGCTATGCGAGATTTTTTCTTGTGGGATTCTACAGACAAGAGGTATAATAAAGAAAAAGAGCACGGACAGAGGGGAGAGAAGTACATGGCTACTTATGTTATTTCGGATATTCATGGAGAATATGAATTATTTATCAAGCTGTTAGAAAAAATTCGATTTACAAGTGCAGATACTTTGTATGTTTTAGGTGATGTGATAGACCGAGGTCCGCATCCGATAAAGGCTTTGCTGAAATTGATGGAAATGCCTAATGCAGTCTGCCTTGTTGGAAATCATGAGGTGATGGCACTGAAATGCCTGAAATTTCTTCGACAGGAAATTACAGAAAGTTCGATTGAAAAAATAGACGAAAAACTTCTGGATAATCTGGCAACCTGGCAGTATAACGGAGCAGAGACGACAATCAGTGAATTTCGTAGATTAGATGAGGAACACAGCTGGACGTGCTGGATTTTATGGAAGATTTTCTGGTATATGAAACACTTACAATAGAAGGGAAAAATTATTTACTGGTACATGGCGGACTTGGAAATTTTTCACCGGAGAAAGACATAGAAGATTATTCTCTGCATGATATTGTATGGGAAAGACCAGATTATGGACGGCAGTATTTTGAAAATACTTATCTGGTAACAGGACACACTCCAACCCAGCTAATTGCAGAAAACGAGAAACCAGGATACATTTATCGGGAGAAAAATCATATCGCAATAGATTGTGGAGCGTGCAATCCAAGTGGAAGGCTTGCTGCAATTTGCCTGGAAAGTGGCGAAGAGACTTATGTAGATAAGAGAGTTCAAAAACAAAGAGAAGAATAACAGAAACAGCAGAAGAATAGAAACAGCAGGAAAAGGCAGAAGAAGATAAAAGAAAACAGAAGAAATTAGAACCCTTGGACAGAAGTCTGAGGGTTTTTGATACATTTGAAATGCAACGATTAGCAGAAAAATGTCAAAATTTGCAACGAAAAATGCAACGAAAAAAAATACGTTGCATTTAAAGTGAAACGATAATGCTCTAATTATAGAAAACGTTTGAATTTATAAGCTTTTGGATTTAAGATTCGGGGGCTTTTTAAATTTCTCCAATTATGATACGATAAATCAAAACCATAAAAGATAATGAGGAAAAAATGGACAACGAAGATAAATTATATTACAAACAGGTTTTACAAGGTTTATCAGAAGAAATGCCGGATGAATTTTTTAAACTGGCACAGCTTGTAGAGGTAGAACAGCTTGAATTTTTAGCACCAAAAGACAGCAGTAATAACTGGCGTCTGGTTTATCTGATGAACGATGCAGTGGAAAGTTTTCTGGTATTTGAAAATGCAAGATTTACAGGAGAATATCTGCCGGATTATGAGGGTACAATCAAGGCAGTTTTGGAAAAAAAAGAAAAAGAGTACATTCTGGTGGTAAATCAGGGTGAAGATTCGGTATTTACTATTTTTTTTGAGTCATTAAAACTGGAAATTCAATGTTATGACTATGGAAAAATCGGACATTTCTGGGTAGAAGGTTATGAATATCTGCGCCAGTTAGAATATCGGATTGCAATTCTAAGAGACAAGGTGGATTACCTGGGAGAACAGAAAAACTGTTGTACGAAGGAAGAACGAAAGCTTGCCCTGCTGGCAGAATTTCCACCATTAAATTATTGCTCGTATCCTTCTGTTAAACCAGAATATGTCGTTCCAAAAAGTGAACCCTGGCAAGTGAATCTCGATGCCATCCGTCTGATGAAAGAACTCGCAATGCAGGTAAAGGATAAGATGATGATACAGATGCTGGCACTTTATGAGCAATATCCGGTAAAAACGATTGCAAAGATTATAGCGAAAATGCTGCATCAAAAAAGACATCTTGCGGTAATCAGACTCTTAAATAAAAAGCTGCAAAAAGAAGCAGGAAATTATCCGAAACGTTCGTTTGGAAAGAAATCAAACGCAGAACATAAAAAACAAATCGAACAGGCTTATGAAAGACAAAAAGCATTAAAAGCAAAAGGAATCGAGTCAGAAGTGCTGTGGCAGGAACCATTTGTGTATGCACAGGATTCCGTAGAGTTTGAAGTATATGTGATGGTGTGGAAGAAAGGCATTTGGAATCAAAAAGTGGAAGTGGAACGGATGGGAAAATAAAGAAAGGCTGGTTTTTATATGTGAAGCTCAGAAAAAGTGGCTGTCGCACTAAGTAATTAGTGCGACAGCCACTTACTAAATATAAGATATTCTACTCGTAATCAATTCGCCATTTTGAATTGTCTATTGATAGCTGATATCCACAATAGGAACAGCAGCCATTTTTATCCGGCATGAAATTTGCACCGCAGCGAGGACATTCTTTTTCTTCAAACACTGCTTGTCCTTTTGATTTCATGCGTCGTGGATAACGGGCTCTGTACAATTTTAAAGTTATTTTTTCATTTTTATTTAGAATCTTTTGATTTGGCTGAAGTGTAAGTTTGTGCAGCACTGCAGAAATGGTAATCGTTGTGCGATTCTCTGTGTTTTCTACGTCTTTCAGCTGTAGTTTATCGACACTGTAAAACAGGGCATCGGCGGTTAGCTCGGTACCGTAAAGTGCTTCATTGAGATCTACAATTAAAACTTTTTCATCGTAACGCACGATTTGGTCAGTCGAAACGTGAGCTTTCTTTTCTTGTTTTAAGAGTAAAATCCAGATTGCGCCAGCCAGTAAAAGTGTAAGCGCAAAGGCAGTACCAAACATCAGATAATCGTTATGGATGAACCGAAAACAAGGAATAGACGGAAAGAAAAAAGTGAGTATGGTTGCAAGAACTAATTTATAATAGGATGCATTCGGATTCAGGCTTCGATAAACTAAAAATTCTTCTGTCTGCCAATCAAAGAAATCACTTTTGATATAACCACCGCAATAAGGACAGTGCGCTTCGTCCCCTTTTAATGTAATCTCGGCACCACAGCTTGGACAAATAATATTTTGATACTGAGCATAAAACTGTTGTTCTTCATTTCTGTTTTTGCTCCCCACTTCGTCATGGCGAATGTGTCTGGACTGTCTAAGCAGGACAGAGCCATGTGGGAAAAAGTCTTCATATAAAATTTTTCCGTTTTTGAGACTTCGATATCTGTTTAATACCGTGCCCTGAAGTACGATTTCGCGCCATTCACGTCCAGCGTCGCTCCAATGACGAAAATCTTGTTTCTTTTCATTTTCCTCTGTCAGTTTTAAATGAGTCATGCGAATTTCATGCTTGATTTCATTTTTTTTCAATAATGTAAGTTCATGCTCCAGCTTTTTGCGGTAAGATTGCCCGATACTTGCAGATGAATTTTGAAAGTCTCCGGTTTCTAAAATCGAGAGAACCTTCTTAAATGCGCCTAGTACTTTTGGTGGAATTGCAGAAGCATTCAAAAAGAAATCTTCTGTCTTATTTAGTTTCTTTTTTAGAAAAAGAAACCAAAGTTTTGGCTGCATCCATTCGATTTTCCAATCCAGAACATAGCAGGTAAGTACAAGTCCCCATCCAAAGGACCAGGCGAAGGAAAGACCAATTGCATCTGACCAGGAAGAAATCATAAAAATCACCTCAATTTTTTTGGAATTTTTTTGCGGATGATAAAATCACCTCAATTATATTATCACATGACTTCAAAGCGTCCACACTAGCCCTTACGATAGTGACAAAAGTTTACTTTTTTTTTATTCTTTTAGTATAGAAGAGTGGGATGATGGATGAAAAAAAATTTCAATACTTAATGCTTTTGAGTTGTGTCATATTTACGCTTTGTGTTCAGCGACAGTTGGGATTCGATTTTGGAAAACGAATATGATATAATAAAAATAATACGATTGGATATGAAATTGCTTTCAGATGAAGAAAGGAATGAGTGATGTCTTAGATGTCTTATAAGAAAAAAAGGCTGTTATCCTATATCGCAATTGCGAGCCTTGTTATATTGGCTTACATATGTCGGCAGATCTCATTTAAAAGCTTATTTTTGATTCAGTTTGCCGGTCAGTGTCGAAGCAGCATTTATATCGGTTTATATTGTGCCTGGGTCATCTATTTGGAGAAACATGTGGTGGATGCGAAAATGCGTCAATGTTTGACGTGGATTGCTTGTCTTATGGTTTTTTGGTTTTTAGTAAGAACGATTAAGTTTCTTATTTTCATGGAACCGTTAGAGATGCGCATCTGCTGGTATCTTTATTATATTCCTATGATTTTGATTCCGACACTCGGGCTTAATGCGGCATTATTAATGGATAAAGAAGAAGGAGAAAATACAAAAAAACAAAGTGCATGTTTAATAATACCGGCACTATGTTTGATTTTTGCAGTATTGACAAATGACTTGCATCAAAAAGTGTTTTATTTTCCGAAAGGATTTTTCTTTTCCAATGAGGTCTATGAATATCGCTTTATTTTTATTTTGATTCAGATTTGGATGATGCTGTGTCTGATGATAATGGAAGTGGTGTTGATGCGTAAGAGTGCCGCTTCCGGAAGAAAGTGGATCTGGTTTCCGGTGCTTCCGGGACTTTTATTGCTTGGCTGGAATTTTTGTCATATTCTGGGGATGCCATTTATTAAAGCATATGTGGGAGATATGACCGCAGTATGTTGTTTTTTGATGGCTGCAATTTATCAGAGTTCTATTATCTGTGGACTGATTCCAATTAACAGCAGGTATATTGAGTTGTTTCAAGCTGCGGGCGGATTAGATGCAGAGATTACTGATTGGAGCTTTAAGAAATGTTATCATTCAGGAAAGTTTTTGGACATACCACAGGAAGTAAGAGAAACACTTTTAGTTGGCACCCTTGTGATAGAAAACGGAACACGAATGAATCATTTGTTAGTGCGAGGTGGTCATTTATTTTGGGCAGAGGATGTTTCCTTGCTTATGGACCAGTATCAGGATATTGAAGAACAGCAAGAAGAATTAAGAGAGCGAAATCGCCTTTTGCAAAAGAACTATCAGCAGGAGGCAAAGCGGAGAAAAGTGGAAGAACAAAACCGGCTCTTAGATTTGATACAAAGCCAGACGGCCGGTCAGATTGAACTGATTTCACACTTTATGGAAGAACTGGAAAAAACAGAGTCGAAAGAAGTATATGAACGACTTCTGGGGAAGATTGTGGTTGTCGGAACCTATTTAAAAAGGCGAAAAAATCTTACGTTAACGCTTCATAACGAAAAGAATGAAAATAGGGAAGCACTAAAAACAGAGGATTTGATACAGAGTCTGGCAGAATCGTGTATGGCTTTAAAGTTGTGCAAGATCCGGGCACTTTATTATGTGAATATTCAAAATCTGGAATTCCATGATGAAGAATTAATTAAATGTTAT
>ENA-OPXB01000970-OPXB01000970.1-human-gut-metagenome-genome-assembly--contig:-NODE-970-length-17600-cov-2.091764_pt1 | contig 17600 bp, 9 predicted proteins | sample MGYA00241516_ERZ502024 | MGnify/ENA primary metagenome ERZ502024 (study PRJEB25962, sample SAMEA2041926) | human gut metagenome | biome: human gut; feature: human-associated habitat; material: faeces...
GTAGAGCATTCGGCTGTTAACCGAAGGGTTGTTGGTTCGAGCCCAACTCGGGGAGCTAAGATGAAGAAGCGATACAGAAATGAGAAATCATAGCTGTATCGCTTTTTTGCTGTCTGTAGCCATTAAGAAACGCCATCTAACATTTTAACGGTTTTCCATAACATTTCTTCCTGTTCATGGAAGAAAGATTTCGTTATAATAAAATCAGACAGATCACGGAATATGTGCAGAGTCAGGAGTCGTGTCAAGGCGGAACTTTTTCCGATAGGCGCTTGGCGTCATGCCCTGCTTCTGGCGGAAGGCTTTGGTAAAAACTTCAGTATTTCGGTAACCACAGGAAAAAGCGACCGTTTCGATGGAGAGATCCGTATACGATAAAAGCTCGAGCGCACGCGTGATCCGGCAGGAAGAAAGATAGTCCTGCGGTGAGGTATGGAGATATTTCTGAAACAGGGTATAAAGGTAACTCCGGTTGATGCAGACATATCTGGCAATATCCGAGACAAGGATTTCATTGGAATAATTATTTCGGATAAACTCAACGGCTTTTTCCACGTAAAGATTGCCGCTCTCCCGTGCAGAAGGATCGGCAAGCGTGATTTCGCGGGAAAGAATTGAGAAAAACTGGTACAGACAGCCTTCCAGAAGATACTGGTCCGAGGTGTCATAGGTATTGTGCTTCTGCATCTGAAACAAGAGGGACTGCAGTTCACCGGAAAAGTTGCACTGGTAGACAGGGTGCTCCTCGGAAAGACCGAGTTCCTGTACATAAGAGGCAGCTTTTTCGCCGTCAAAACCGATCCAGAGATATGTCCAGGGATCATCCGCATCGGCTTCATAGTAGGTGCGGACATTTGGCATCAGGAAAAAGCCCTGTCCGGCGGTTAAACGGTAAGTGCGGTTTCCGATGGTAAAAGTGCCTTTCCCGGAAATAATATAGTGGATCACGTAATTGGGGCGTACAGCCGGGCCGTAGCTGTGGAACGGCTGGCAGGCTTCGTAGCCGCAGAAGCAGAGATAAAGATCCGAAAATTTATGCTTTTGGACGGGAAGTGTCCAGGAAGTTTCCATAAGTATACCTCACAAAAAGAATCATCAGAAAAGCCGGAATGTCACAAAGGATGAGATTCCGAAATGTCAGTAAAATTATATCGTGTTTTGCAGGATACTGCAAGCCGCTGTAGGAAATCAAAGGCCCGGAGTAGCAGCCTTTGCGGTTCACACAGCACCGGAACACTTGCTGTTCGGGTATGTAAGAAAGTGATTTTGGTGTGAGCAGCCCGAAAAAATGCGATAAGATAAAGGAGAAAAAATCATGGCAATCAAAGTAAGTGAAAATGGACGGTTATTTACCCTCCAGACAAAAGACAGTAGTTACCAGATGTTCGCAGATGACAAAAATGTGCTTCTGCATCTCTACTATGGAGAAAAAATCGGTGAGGAAAATCTTTCCGGTCTGATTTTCTGTACGGATATGGGATTTGCAGGAAATCCGGAGGAAGCAGGCCCTAACCGGAAATATTCTCTTGATACACTTCCGCAGGAAATTCCGGGAAGTGGTGTCGGTGATTTCCGTGATGATATGATTGAGATCCGCCACGCGGACGGCAGCTTTGCAGCAGATTTTCGTTTCGATTCGTTCGAAATTCTGGATCATTCCTATGCTATTCCCGGAATGCCGGCGCTGTACGATACAGAGGAAGAAAAAGGTGAGACTCTTGTTATTACAATGACGGAGAAGGCTTCCGATATTGTTCTGAAGCTGTTTTACGGTGTATTTGAAAAGGAAAATGTGATTACGAGAGCGGCAAGACTCGAAAATCACGGAAAAACGGCGATTGAGCTGGAAAAAATGCTGTCATTCAGCATGGATCTGATGTATGAAAATTATGAGATGATTTATTTCTCGGGTCGTCATGCGATGGAGCGCACGGCAGAGCGGATTCCGGTGCAGCATGCAAAAGTCGAGATCGGAAGCACCCGTGGTACATCGAGCCATCATTACAATCCGGCTGTGATCCTCTGCGAGGAGGGTGCGGGTGAGACACACGGTTCCTGTATCGGCGCATGCCTCGTTTACAGCGGAAACTTTGTTGCGGCAGCACAGAAGGATCAGAAAAATCAGACCCGTTTTCAGATGGGTATTCATCCGACCAATTTCTGCTTCCATCTGGAAAAAGGAGAGGCGTTCGATACCCCGCAGGCAATCTTAAGCTATTCCGGAACCGGCCTTACCAAACTGTCACAGCAGTATCATGAGATCATCCGCGAGCATATCTGCCGTGGCGCATATAAGCATGCCAAACGACCGATTCTGATCAACAACTGGGAAGCAACCTATTTTAATTTCAACGAAGAAAAAATCCTGAAAATTGCAGAACAGGCGCAAAAGCTTGGCATTGAGATGCTGGTGCTTGACGATGGCTGGTTTGGAAAACGAGAGGATGATAACAGTGGCCTCGGCGACTGGTTCGTCAACGAGAAAAAGATGAACGGCTCCATGGCGCAGCTTGCAGAAAAAATTCACAAGATGGGCATGAAATTCGGTCTCTGGTTTGAGCCGGAGATGATTTCCGAGGACAGTGATCTTTACCGTGCACATCCGGATTGGGCATTTGCAATTCCTGGCCGTGTGCCGAACCACAGCAGAAATCAGCTTGTACTTGATATGACGCGTGAGGATGTGCGTGAGTATCTGCTGGAGCGTCTGACAACCATCGTTCATGATGCAAAGATTGATTATGTCAAATGGGATATGAACCGCAGCGTCTGCGATGTTTACAGCCATGTGGCAGCTCAGAACAGAAACGTGGAGCTGTATCACCGCTACGTACTCGGCGTTTATGATCTGCTCGAGCGTTTCCTTGCCGCATGCCCGGATCTGCTGCTCGAGGGCTGCAGCGGAGGAGGCGGACGATATGATGCCGGTATGATGTATTACTCCCCGCAGATCTGGTGCAGTGATAATACCGATGCGATCAACCGTCTTTCCATCCAGTACGGAAGCTCGTTCTTCTATCCGATCAGCACCGTCGGCTCCCACGTTTCGGTATGCCCGAACCATCAGACAGGCCGCGTGACACCGTTCCGGACAAGGGGCGATGTAGCGCTGGCAGGAAGCTTCGGCTATGAGATGGATCTGAATAAGATTTCGGATGAAGAGAAAGAGATGGTAAAAGAGCAGGTTGCTGCGATGCATGAATATTACGAGCTCACACACGAAGGCCTGTATTACCGTCTGACCGGACTGAAAAAACAGGATTTCATGGCATGGGAGTTTGTGGCAAAAGATCAGAGCCGTGCACTGCTCACGATCGTAAAAACCGACGCAGAAGGAAATATGCTTCCGGTTCACACGAAAGTGTGCGGTCTTGCAGAGGATAAGCTGTACCGCTGCAGCCTGGACCAGGAAGTCCGCCTTGGCCGTACCTGGAACCGTGCGGGTCTGACCCTGCATCAGGTGCTGAAAGAGTATGAGAGTATCCGCGTGGAGTTTACAGAAGTAGAATAATAAAAGATAAGAAAAATCTTCAACTGGATTTGAGGGGGAGGGAACCTCAATCTGGTTGGAGATTTTTTTTGCATAAAGAAAATCAAAGCAGGAGGGAAGAAACGTACTCTTTACAGTGCAAAAATAGTTGTGATACAATAAGCAAAAGAAATTTTCTGACAGAAAATAAAGATGGAACTGTCAAGAAAGGAAATTGTACATGAGAAACAGAAAAAACTGTTTAGCCGTTCTTCTGATGACAGCTATCGTGATAACGGGATGTGGAAATCAGCAGGCGGAAAAAGAGAATCCATCGGTTGTCGCTCAAAAGACATCCAGTGTTCAGAATGAGTCAGAAGATGGTGAAAAAGAGTTTCTTTCTACATACCAGAATATTATAATCACACTTCCAGAAGGCTGGAATGTAATGAGAGATGAGAAAATCCAATGTAGTTTCATATCGGAAGATGGGGAAAGTCTTGAGATATCGTATCGGGAAGGAATGGCAAAAGTAGTGCTTATGGATTTTCCGGAGGACGAAGAGAGCGCTGAAAATTTGCTCTACCCGAATGAAATAACAGGGGAAAACAGCATCAGCGATTTTATGGTGAAAACAGCTAACGAAGGAAAAGATAACGAGAGTTCCTTTTATCGTTTCCAGGTAAAAAATTCCCTGCAGATTCCGATTGCATTTTTCTGCGGGGTGAAAACGGAGAATGAAGGGTATCAGATCATATGGAAAAAAGGAAACAACAGCAGCGATACGCAGCAAACCGTGCAGGAAATGCTGGAGTCTCTGCAGTTTCCGGACAATGAGCTGCTGACAGAAACACTTCAGACAGCCTGTCAGGAGCAGAAAAGTGCGCTGGAAGCAGAAAACAATTCGGATGGCGTGAAAAAGCAGAAAGGAAAGAAAACAGTCACCTGTATCTCCCCGGTCAATGTACGCACGGAACCCAACATCAGCACAAGCCAGGTCCTCGGAGCTCTGACGACAGGGGAAGAAGTGGAAATGCTCGGAAAAGAGAATGGATGGTACAAGATTTCGTATGAGGGAAAAACGGCGTATGTGTATGAAGACTATGTGAAAGAAAAAGAAAATTAAAAAAATGATATTTTCAAAAAAGCTGCCGAAGCAAACAGAACCGGCAGCTTTTTTGAAATAATTTTGAAAAAGAAAAATCCCGGAAACCATCTGTTTCCGGGAAAATAGAGGCGTCGACCGGATTTGAACCGGTGGATACTGGTGTTGCAGACCATTGCCTTACCACTTGGCTACGACGCCATATGACTCCGACGGGAATCGAACCCGTGTTACCGCCGTGAAAGGGCGATGTCTTAACCGCTTGACCACGGAGCCGAAGTTTTTGATTTGTCTGCCGTGATTTTTGCTCAGCGACAAGTAGTATATTATCATAAGAAAACGAGTTTGGCAAGTGTTTTTTGAAAAAAAATCAAAAATTTTTGAGATTTGTGTTGCCGTGCATTCAGAAGGAAAAAATTTGATGTTTCGCTGTGTAAGAAAGTGATTTATCTTTGCGTAGATATAAAAAGGGAACAGAAAAATTTGCCAGGTCAGGGCATGGCTTTTCGATATTCTTCCGGTGACATACCAAAAGTCCGGCGGAAAATGCTGGCAAAATAGCTGGGGCTTTCAAATCCGGTATGCAGAGCAATTTCCAAGATAGAAAGCGAGCTGCCGGTAAGAAGATCTGCGGCTTGGGTTACGCGGTACTGGTTGATATAGGAAATAGGCGTTGTGTGAAAGTGCGTTTTGAAGAAACGGCAAAAATATTGTGGATTCATATTGAGTATAGCAGCAAGATCTGAAAGACGAATTTTGGAATCATAGTTATCCTGAATATAACGTAAGAGTTTTTTACACTGATCAGATCTTTCTTTTTTACGAGTGCAGAGGGGTTCCGGATGAAGAAAAAGCTGGTATTGCGCCAGAAGTGCAAGAATCCGATACATGTCACTTTTGATCAGAAGAAACCAGCCGATGGGTTTGGTATCGTATGCATACAGGATTTCCTGGAAAAGCTCAGATAATGTCAGTACAAATGTTTTCTGTGTCTGAGAGGAGGCTTCAGCAGCAGAAAGCTCTTCCAATGGAAAAGCCGGAAGAAGCAGTTGATGAGAGAGCAGCGGACGAATCCAGTCTGCTTCACAGGAATCCAGATAGGCACATGAGAGAATTTCTGGAAGAAATACAAGGGCATGGTGAACCGAAGGGGTAGTTCCAATGCTGCAGAGCTGATGCAGTTCGTGACTGTTGATGAAAAGAAAAGTACCTTCGGAAATTGTCCGGGTTTCAGTTTTCAGTGTCAGAGTGAGAGTACCTTTTTCAACCCAGATCCATTCTAATTCTTTATGCCAGTGAAAAGGAACAGAGAGCCCGCCATGCGCATAATCCTGATGATAGATATGGAGCGGAACAGGTTCGGTTCCATGCACGGTAAAATCCCGGATTCCGCCAGAAAGAACAGGGGAACAAGATTCAGGAGAAAAGAGCTCTTTTGAACGTTCTTTTTTCATAAAAGTCAAAATCCTTTCATTAAATACGAAAATCAGGTTAGAAAATATAAGATAATATCATTATACTGCTCTTATAGGAAAAAAGAAAGAGAGGACAGAAAATGAAAAGAGAGTGGTGGCATAGCTTAACCGTATATCAGATTTACACCAGAAGCTTCTGTGACAGCAACGGAGACGGCATCGGCGATTTTGGAGGGATTCTGCAGAAGCTGGACTATCTGCAGGAGCTTGGTGTTGGAGCCATCTGGCTTTCGCCTTTTAACGATTCTCCTAATTACGACAATGGATATGATGTCAGTGACTATTATAAAGTAATGGAAGAAGCGGGCACAATGGAAGAGCTGGAAGAACTGATCGCAGCCTGTGAAAAGCGGGAAATTGTGGTCATGATGGATCTTGTTTTAAATCATAGTTCCCATCTGCACCCATGGTTCCTGGAAGCCAGAAAGGATCGAAACAGTAAATACCATGATTTTTACATCTGGAAGGAAGGAACGAAGGAGCAGCCGCCAGAAGGCGGCGGAGCATTCTTTGGAGGAAGCACCTGGGAATGGGTGCCGGAGGTTCAGGAATATTATTATCACAGTTTCAGTGTAATGCAGCCGGATCTGAACTGGAAAAATCCGTCGCTTCGGAAAGAGCTGTACCGGATGATCCAGTTCTGGATGGATAAAGGGATCCGTGGTTTCCGGCTGGATGCAATTGACAATATTGTAAAAGATGGACATGGAGGAAATGATACTCATTCAGAGCAGATTCATACATACTTAATGGAAATGAATCAGAATACGTATGGAAAATCAGAACAGATCCTGACAGTGGGGGAAACCGGAGGTGCTACGGTAGAAATGGCACAGCAGTATTCTGATCCGGAAAGCCAGGAGCTCAGTATGATTTTTCAGTTTGAACTGATGGGAATCGACGGCATCCGAAGTGGAAACTGGGATCCGAAACCGTATACGCTGCCGCAACTGAAGCAGCTCTTTGAAAAATGGCAGACGGGACTGGAAGAAAAAGGATGGAACAGCCTGTTCTGGGGAAACCATGATTTTCCGCGTGTCGTATCGCGCTTTGGAAATGACAGGGAACCGTATCGGGAAAAATCAGCAAAAATGTTGGCTGTCCTTCTCCATGGGATGAAAGGAACTCCTTATATTTACCAGGGGGAAGAAATCGGTATGACAAATGTGTCAGGGCTTCGGATCGAGGACTATCAGGATATCGAGTCTGTAAATTTTGCCGAAGACCGTAAAAAAGAAGGCTGGGAGGAAGAAAAAATTCGTACCTATCTTGCACGGAACAGCCGGGACCATGCGCGGACGCCAATGCAGTGGAATGCGGAAAAACACGCCGGATTTACAGCGGGAACACCGTGGATGGCGGAAAATCAGAATTACGAGGAGATCAATGTGGAAAACAGCAGAAAAAATCCGGATTCCCTCTTTTATTTCTATCAAAAACTAATTGCGCTGCGTAGGAAAAATGACACTCTTGTTTATGGGGATTTCCGTCTGATTGAGGAAGAAAATCCGGATATTTTTGCTTATGAGAGAAATCTGGGAGAGAAAAAGCTGATTGTGCTCTGCAATTTCCGGGATACCGCGGCAGAGATGAAAGCCCGATATGATTTGACAAAAGGAACGGTTCTGATTCATAATGATACAGAAAGTCTCACAAAAGAAGTGTGGAAGTTACAGCCGTATGAGGCGTATATGATTGAACTTCTGCAGTAAAAAGACAGAAATGAAAAGCAGCAGGAGAAGAAAACTGCAGGAGCAACTGGAAACAGGAGGGAGAAAATGTATCGCGTTCTTCTTGTAGAAGATGAAGAAATTGAACTGGAGACATTGCGGGATTATATTGACTGGAAAAAGAACGGGATTTCCAGAGTATTTACCGCGCGCAATGGCAGAAGGGCACTGGAGTGCCTGGAAGAAAATATGGCAGATATTGTGATTACGGATATTCAGATGCCAGGAATGAGTGGAATTGAACTGGCAGAGACGATCGTACGCCGGGGATATCCATGCAAAATTGTTTTTCTGACAGGATATGATGATTTTTCCTATATCCATTCCGCTTTTCAGGTGAATGCCGTGGATTACCTTTTAAAGCCATTTACGATTGAAGAAGTAGAAGCATGTCTGAAAAAAGTGAGAAGTGAACTGGAGAAAAGTGAGATAGCAGACTGGTCGCGGAAAACGGCGGCGAAGCAGTTGCTGGAAATGGCTTTGCGGGAAAAACAGGAAACAGAGCTTTTACGGAAAAATTTCCGTGGTGTATTTGGAGAAGAACTGGAAGAGTGCAGGTTTGGAATCATAGCGGTTTATGGAAAAACGGAAGAAAACATCTGTAGCAAAATTCAGGAAAAATACAAGGGCATCCGTTACATCAGCAAAACGGAACGGATCAGCATTCTGCTGCTGGCGGGGTATCTGTCGGTGAAAGATACGGCATTTCAGATCTGGAATGATTTGAAAGAAGACGCACCGAGAGCCGTTGGATGGTGCAGTGGAGCATGGACAGCTGACTGCCTGTACGAAAAGGCGGAAAAACTTCGGAACTGTTGTGTTCTGGCATTTCATATGGATCCACCGGAACTTTTCTGTGCAGATGAAAAAGAAACGGAAGAGGAAAAAGCATATCATTTCCGGGAACAGAAGGAGCGGAGAGAAGAAATCTGTCGTCTGGTCAGCAGCGGGAAAAAGCAGGAAACGCTGCAGACCATGAAAGATTATTTTCAACAGCTAAAGGGGCTTGCGCCGAAAACATTTGCGGGAGAAGTTTACAATCTCTATATGTATCTATGGAACCGTCTTGTTTTGAGCGATGAACTGCTGGAAAACTGGATGGAAGCAGAAAAAATTTTGAGAGAAAATGAAATTTTTGAAGCAAACAACAGTTATCAGATGCGGGAAAAGATGAAGCAGTATCTGGAACGGATGTTGGCATTTTTTGAAGAACAGAATCAAAATCCAAATTACTATGCCGTTTATCAGGTAAAAACATATCTTCAGGAGCACTGCTCGGAAAGCGCAGATATCGAAAAGCTGGCCGCGGAGGTCGGTTTGTCTCCGAATTATCTGAGGAGCCTGTTTAAAGAGGCAACAGGAAAAACGATTTTGGAATACAATACGGAAATGCGTCTGCAGAGGGCGGCGGAACTGTTAAAGAATAAGAAAAATAAAGTACGGGAAGTGAGTCTGGCGGTTGGATATGAAAATGTTTCTTACTTTGGCGTTGTTTTTCAGAAAAGATTTGGAGTGACACCAAATGAATATCGTAAAATGGTATAAAAATCGGAGTTTTCAGTTTAAACTGGTGATCGGCTATCTGGTACTGGCACTGATTCCAATGCTGTGTGTTACCTGGTACAGTTATGGAAAAACAAGGAATGTGCTTCTTACTGAAGCATATCAGAGTGCAGAACAGGAAGCAGAACGAATTGAAAAAAATTTTTCTACGATGGTCGAGCCTTACGAAACAATTCTGGAGGTGCTGTATGTGGATCAGATGCTGAGCGGATATTTGTTTCAGGATTACAGCAACGATTCTTATGAAGATATGTTTTACTATATTGATAAGAAGCTCAGCGAAATCTGTCTGATGAATGCAGGAATTTACAAAATCTGTTTTTACAGCAACAATGAAACGCTTCCGCAGGATAATTATTATTTTTATTCCATGCAGGATCTAGATCGGAGGGAAGGTGTGCTGACATTTGATGCGATAGGGGAAACGGTATTCTGTGGGACATCTGGAGACGGAAAAGCATTTCATATGAATCGTCTGATGAATTTTTATCCACAGGGCGGGATGAAGAGCGTACTGTCGTTACAGATTGAAAATCAGCAGATACAGCCCCTCCTCGAAACAATAAATTCCACCGATGAAATTTATCTGGTGGATCAAAAAGGATATATTCTGGCTGCTTCCGAACCGGAAATGGCAGGCCTTCCGATCCGGACCAGAATGCCGGAAGAGGATCTGGAGCAGAAAGCGCAGATTGAGTTTGAGCGTGACGGCATTTCAAAAATCGGAAATATCCAGAGCGGAGTTTTCGGAACAAAAATTCTTGTGATTTCGGATAAGGAGACGGTTTTAAAAGACGCAAAAGCTGTTTCAAGAAGGATGATGTTCCTGATCCTCTGCAGCGCGGCTATGGTATTTCTCTGCATTATCTGTTACACAAGATGGCTTTCCACGCGGGTGCAGAAAGTGGTGTATGCAGCAAAACGGATGGGACAGGGAGAATTTGATTACCGTCTGGAAAATATGGGAGAAGACGAGATCGGACAGATCGGGCTGGCGTTTAATCAGCTCAGTGATCAGATTCAGGAGCTAATTCGGGAAAATTACGAAAAGAAAATCCGGATTCAGACGAGCGAACTGAATCTGCTGCAGGAACAGATCAATCCGCACTTTCTTTACAATGCACTTGCGGTTATTTCAGCACTGGCGATGCGGGAAGGTGGAAAACAGACGATGCAGGCGGTCAAAAATTTGTCCAGCTTCTACCGGATTTCCCTGAATAAGGGAAAACAGGTGCTTTCCATCCAGGAAGAAGTGGAACTGCTGCAGAGCTATCTGAAAATCCAGCAGATGCGTTTTCGGGACAGCGTACAGGTGGAGTATGAGATTGCAAGAGAAGTACTGACATATCGAACCATTAAACTTCTTCTGCAGCCGCTGGTTGAAAATGCCATTCACCATGCGAGAAAAGAGGAAGAAGTTCTCCACATTGCGGTCAGAATTCAAAAAGAAGAAAGGGATGTGGTATTCCAGGTGACAGATGATGGATGTGGAATCGAGGCGGAAAAACTGATTAAACTGCGAAGTTCTCTGCGGCGCTCAGAGGAAGGATATGGACTGAGAAATGTTGCAAACAGGGTTCGTCTGGCTTATGGAGAGAATTATGGTGTCCGAATAGAAAGCCAGGAAGGATATGGAACGACAGTTTCTGTCAGAATTCCAGTAAACGAATAAAAAATCAACAAAGCAGAAATAACTTCGTATTGTTTGCATAGAAAAGGAAACAGAAACCGGCTGATAAAGGTGATTTTGCCCGTCAGCCGGTTTCTGTTTCGTTAGATATTGACAGAAATCGTAAGAAAACAACAGAATAAAAAAGAGAATTATAAAACTCCGTTAAATCGAGATAGAAATCATAAAAAAGTGAGATTGTTGCAGGACAGACTATCCATTAGAATGGAAACATAGACAGCAAGAGTGTACAAGATGAACAAAAAGAAGAAAGAAGGAGAAGGCATGAAAAAAGAAAACGTGCATGCAAAGCACAAAAAAAGCCTCGCGGAACGGTTCTGGAAACAGAAATATCTGTTTTTACTGCTGCTTCCATCGTTGGTATGGGTCATTCTGATCTGCTATGCACCAATGACAGGACTGTATATGTCCTTCATCAACTACACGCCGCAGGGTAGCGGCTATTTTGCGGATATGGTGAATTCGCAGTTTGTCGGTCTTGACTGGTTCAAGTATTTCTTTTCCACAGATTTCACAAAAATCATGAGAAACACACTGGCAACCAGCTTACTGACACTGTTATTCTCATTCCCGTTGCCAATCATTCTGGCGCTTTGCCTGAATGAAGTTCGAAACCAGAAGGCAAAGAAATTTGTACAGACCGCATCTTATATTCCCTATTTTATTTCCTGGGTTATTGCGGCAAACATTTTCCTTACATTCCTTTCTTCAGACGGCGTCATCAACAATCTGTTAAAATTCCTCGGATTAACCGATGAGTCGATTCTGTTTTTCCAGAAAGGACCATATTTCTGGTGGATCATCGCGATCGCAAATGCGTGGAAGGTACTTGGATACAATGCGATTATCTATATGGCGGCAATCTCCGGCATCAGCCAGGATATGTATGAAGCAGCGGATGTGGATGGTGCGACGAGAATGCAGAAGATTCTGCATATCACACTTCCGGCATTAAAGCCGACCATTATGATTCTTCTGATTCTGGCAATCGGAGGTGTTCTGAATACAGGATATGAGCAGCAGCTGTTGATGTCTAATGATGCTATTTTAAATTATTCTGATGTACTTGATACGTATGCATACCGCTATGGTCTGAAAAACGGAATGTATTCTTACGGTACTGCAGTAGGATTCTTTAAATCCGCAGTCTCCTTCATTCTGGTCATCAGTGCAAATGCACTTTCGAAGAAATTCAGTGATGATAATACGGCACTGTTTTAGGAGGAAGGAAAATGAGAGAAAAAGCAATTAAAATCAAAAGAAAACGTTGTGCCAGTGACTGGTTTCTTGATATTTTCAAAGTGGTTTTTCTGGTGTTAGTTACTGTGATCTGTGTGTATCCGTTCTGGAACATTTTTGTGGTATCCATTAACGATGCAACCGATGCACTGCGCGGCGGGCTCTACTTTCTGCCGAGAAAACTGAGTCTGGCAAGTTATAAAGATATTCTGGGACGTGCCACATTTTTGCATGGCATTCTGATCACTGTACTTCGTACTGCAATTGGTACACCGCTGGCGGTCCTTGTCACGACAGCACTTGCCTATGTGCTTTCCAGAAAAGAGCTGCTGTTCCGGAAACAGCTGAACCTGTTCTTTATCTTCACCATGTATTTTGGCGGCGGAATGGTTCCGTATTATATGGTATTAAAGAGCCTTGGAATGCTGAATAATTTCATTGTATTTATTTTCCCGAACCTGGTAAGTGTTTATAATATGATTCTGGTAAAGAATTATATAGAGGGAATGCCGGCAGAGATTTTTGAATCGGCGAAAATTGACGGAGCAAATGATCTGACAGTTTTCTTTAAAATGGTAATTCCATTGTCCAAGCCGATTATTATGACCATTGCACTGTTTGTTGCAATTACACATTGGAATTCTTGGTTCGATGCATATTTGTTTACGAATGCACAGTCTTTAAAAACAATGCAGTCCATTTTGGTTGAAATTCTAAATCAGTATCAGACTTCATCAGCGAACCAGGCGGCAAATCAGGCGTCACAGACCATTACACCAGACAGCATTCGAATGGCTGCTACGATGATTGCGACCATTCCGATTATCATGGTTTATCCGTTTATTCAGAAATATTTTGTTAAAGGAATCATGCTCGGATCTGTAAAGAGCTGATGATAGAAGGAGGAAAAGAAAATGAAGTTCAAAAAAAGTATCGCAATGGCGATGAGTGTCCTGATGGCAGCGGGAATGCTTGCAGGATGCGGATCAAATGGCAGTACATCATCAAGTACTGCATCCGGCAGTGCATCATCTGCATCGGGCGAGGTATCAACAGACGGAGTTACGATTTCTATCTTTGACAAAAACTCCGGAAGCAATACCTTTGATGATCCAGTTGCAAAAGCAATTGAGGAAAAAACAGGTGTCAAAATTCAGGTAGAAAATCCAACCGGAGATCCGCTGGAAAAATTGAACCTGATGCTGACCGGTCAGAATTACCCGGATATCGTCCTGATGGATCGTGGAAATGATATTGTAAACCGTTACATTGAGGCAGGCGCACTGCTTCCGTTGAATGATCTGATCGATGAGTACGGCCCGGATGTAAAAGAGATGTACGGGGAAACCTTAAACAAGAGTCGTTATACCGATGGAAAGAATTACTATCTGAATAACTGGTACGGAGAAGATCCGGATCCGGTAGCCGGTGTTCTGATGCGCTATGATTATCTGTGCGAAATCGTTGGAAAAGACCGCGCAGACAGCGATGAGCCATTTACACAGGAAGAGTATATTGACATTTGTAAGAAATTCAAAGAACTTCATCCGACCATTGACGGAAAAGAGAGTATTGCCATTACCTTTGATGCAGAATCCAAAAACTACGATGGAACATTAAAAGGAATGTATGGTCTGAAAACATATTATCAGGATGGGGACAATCTGGAACATGTTGCCAAAGCACCAAACTTCAAAGAGATGATGTCCTTTGCCAATGAACTGTATACCGAAGGCCTTCTGGACAAAGAGTGGGTTGTCAACAAGAAAAATCAGTGGACGCAGAAACTGTCTGCAGGCAACGTATTCAGTACCTTTGCTTCCTACTGGGATACCGATGCAGCAAATACAGCACTTGCTTCTTCTGTAGGAGAAGATGCAAAATTCTATTCCTATAAAATCCTTGGAAACGAAATCAGTGCAGATGAAACTACTTACTCCGGAAGAAGTACACTTGGCTGGGATGCAATCGCGATCACCAAGAATTGTAAAAATCCGGAAGCAGCCATGAAGATGATCAACTACCTTGCAAGCGAAGAAGGACAGTATCTTCTGATGTGGGGTATTGAGGGAACCAACTGGAATATGGAAGATGGAAAACACGTTCCGAACGATGATCTGATTGAAGGATTCCAGACGGATTTTGACAAAACAAAACTGGATACCGGCGTCCGCAAATGGACTTGGTTTGTAAAGAACGGAAATGGTACAGACGGAACTCCATACGATGTATCACAGTATAAAGTAAAAGAGACCCGGCAGGTGGCTATGAATCACTTTGGTGAGAACGACAGATGGGATACCGCAGAATTTGCAGGCCTTACCCCGGCAGGAAGCACTCCGGATGGCTTGAAATGGCAGAAAATCCAGGATATCTACGATCAGGAATATCCGAAGATTGTGAATGCAGACAGCCACGATGCGGCAATGGAAGAGTACGACAAGATGATTTCCGAAATGAATGACGCAGGACTGGAAGATGTAGAAAAAGTTATCACACAGAATTATCAGGAGCGTATGAAACTCTGGAATGAGTAAGCTAAAGTAAAATAAAAAATCACACACGGAAAAGAACCGGCAGAAATCGAAATACAGATTTCTATGTCGGTTCTTTTTTATCAGAAGAAGCATTGCGATTTTCAAGGAATCTGGATATAATGAGGAAAACTGGAAAAACAGGGAAATCCAACCGCATGAGACAGGAGGCATCGTACATGGCAGCGAAAGAACAGTTAACCGCAATGGAAATGATCTGGGGATTTATGAGTGGGACGACAGGACATATGGGAAAGACGGACTTTGCGCCGCAGAAGGAAGCGTTCGGGGATTTTGCATCTCCGGAAACGTATTTTCCGCGCGTGGTGCCGGAGAGCGAAGGCATCTCATCGGAAAAGCTGACGCAGATGCTTCGTGAGCTCGCCGCCGCCCGCCATACGGACATGCATCACCTGCTGGTCCTGCGGAACGGACAGGTCATCTGCGAATGCAATTTCGCCCCATACCGCAGCGGCATCTGGCACGCGACGTATTCGATGTGCAAGAGCATCACCGGCATGGCGGCTGGTTTTCTGATCAGTGAAGGAAAACTTTCCCTGGACGAGAACGTCTATGATATTTTTGAAAAACGAAACGGTCTGCTGCAGAAGATCCTGCGCCCGAATCTGACCGTGGAGCATCTTCTGACGATGAAGAGCGGCGTACAGTTCAATGAGATGGGCGTTGTTTCCGGCAACGACTGGGTGGACAGCTTCTTAAATGCGCCGGTCAAGGGAACGCCGGGCGAAGCGTTTGAGTACAACAGTATGAACACGTATCTGCTGTCTGCAATCATACAGGAGCGCACCGGCATGAAAATGGTAGATTACCTGCGGCCGCGTCTGTTTGAGCCTCTCGGCATCCGGAAAGTTTTCTGGGAGAGCTGCCCGGCAGGGATTACGAAAGGCGGCTGGGGCCTCTTCCTGTGCCCGGAGGACGCGGCCAAGCTCGGGGTGATGTACGTGAACGGCGGAAAATTCGAAGGAAAACAGATCGTCCCGGCGGAATGGGTCGCAGCGTCCACCTCCGTTCATGCGACACCGCCGGAAAAGATGGGAAAATATGGCTATGGTTACCAGGTCTGGATGGAGGAGCGGCCGGGCAGCTTTGCGTTCAATGGCATGCTGGGGCAGAACGTGCTCGGTTATCCGGATACCGGCGTGGTGATTGTGACGAATGCGGGCAGCAACGAGCTGTTCCAGACGTGTGAGATGCTCGACATTGTGCGGAAGTATTTCGGCGCGGAATTTGGTGCAGAGCTGAAATCCGGCGAGGCGGAAAGCCCGATGGCATATCAGAAGCTGGTGCAGACCTGCTGTGATCTGGAGGGCGCGAAAGAGACACCGGGAAGAATCCTGCGCGGCGGCTGGAAGCGGAGAACACCGGGGCCGCGGAACAGCGGAACACCGCGTCAGATCGACATGGCGCAGCTTCTGCACGGAAAAGAATATAAAATGGAGGACACGCATGTCGGCATGTTTCCGCTGACGCTGCAGGTCTTCCACAACAACTTTTCCGACGGCATCCGCCGCATCGGTTTCTTCTATGAAAAAGGCCGTTTCTTTGTCGAGCTGACCGAGGGAGAAAAAACACAGCGCATTGCGATCGGTCTTACGGGGTCCAAAGTTGTAGAATGGGTGGAAAACGAGGAATCGTATCTGCTCGGAACGACGGGACAGTTTGCGGAGAATGAAGACGGCAAACTGGTGCTGAAGCTTGAGTTTGCATTTCTGGAAGAGGCCGCAAGACGGAGGGTCAAAATCATTTTCCAGCGTGATTTCGAGCGGATCAGACTGGAGTGGAATGAGACGCCGGGCAAGGATCTGATTATCGAGGGCCTTGAATCCCTCGTGACGGATGTGGCGATCGCACCGCTTCTGCCGTCGCGGTTCCGCGAGCGGAGCCTTGACATGATCCATCTGCTGATGGCACAGACCATTGAGCCAATGGTAGAGGCACACCGTGTGCGGCCGGGGGAAGAAACGGAGACAGAAGAAGCGGCAGCGGAAGCTGAATCGGCCGTGGCAGTGGAAAATGCGGAAAACGCAGAAGAAACGGTGTAAAAACAGAAAAAATCAGAAGAGAAATGTGGATAAAAAAGGGAATGGAGCTGCCGGATGCGCAGTTCCATTCCCTTTTAAAAATACAGATTACAGATTCAAAGCCATATCGCCGGATTTGATCAGGTTTGCCTTGCGGAATACCTCTGAGAAGAACAAGGTGATCACAGCCGGAAGCACGAAGTGGAGCAGAATGATTTTGATGATGACGAGCTTCGGATCATCGTAAGCGATCATCGTCTGATACGTTGTGATCTGTCCGACAAGACCTGCAGAGCCCATGCCGCTTCCCGTTGCATTATTCTGCATATTGGCAATTATGGTGGAAACCGGTCCTAAAATCGCACTCGAGAAGATGACGGGCAGCCAGATCAGCGGATGACGCATAATATTCGGCACCTGAAGCATCGAGGTTCCAAGACCCTGTGCGACAAGGCCGCCGAATTTGTTTTCCCGATAACTTGCAACCGCGAATCCGACCATGTTGCAGCAGCAGCCGATCGTTGCGGCACCGGCGGCAAGACCGGAAAGATTCAGAATGATGCCGAGTGCAGCGGAGCTGATCGGCAGTGTCAGAACCATACCCATGACGACCGAAACAACGATGCCCATGATGAACGGCCGCTGTTCCGTTGCCCAGTTGATGATGCTTCCAAGGCCTGTCATCATCTGGGAGATCGGCGGTCCGACGAGCAGTCCGACAACGGAACCGGCTCCGATGGTGATGACTGGTGT
>ENA-OPXB01000971-OPXB01000971.1-human-gut-metagenome-genome-assembly--contig:-NODE-971-length-17594-cov-2.068134_pt1 | contig 17594 bp, 19 predicted proteins | sample MGYA00241516_ERZ502024 | MGnify/ENA primary metagenome ERZ502024 (study PRJEB25962, sample SAMEA2041926) | human gut metagenome | biome: human gut; feature: human-associated habitat; material: faeces...
CGGCAGTCTCTCCGGCAAGGGAACCTCCCGCTGCAATCAATGCAGTGATCGGACGTCCTTCGGAAAGAAAGATCAGATACAGGATATAGGTAGTGCCGATCCGTGCAGACTGCTCCGAAAGCTGCACGACTGCCGGAACAGAGGCTTTTTTCCGGGCATAATAATAGCTGTCAATGCAGGAATGAATGGCACAGAGAGGAATACTGACAGCTGTTATGCGAAGAAGACCGGCAGTCTGCGGTGTTTTCAGAATTGCGGAAGCAAAAAAATATGCGTGCTGAAAAAGCAGAAAACCGGCTGCAGCAGAAAAAAAGACAGCCATAAGTGTTCCTGTGACCAGCGAAAAACGTGCCTCCTTTTTCTCCTGAAGGGCAAGTCTGGACGCGATCAGTCGGGAAAGGGCAGACTGGATCCCTGTATAGGATAAAGCGGCCATAAGTCCCTGGAGAGGAAGAACCAGCTGATACAAACCAAGACCTTCCGCACCAATGGCATGGGAGAGGAATATTCTATAAAAGAAACCTGCGATACGGCTGATAAGGCCTGTGCAGGCAAGAATCAGGGTTCCTTTGAGAAATATTTTTTTTGACATGGATAACCTTGAGTCTTTTTTGTCAGTATATGAAGAAGTTAGTCTTGACAGAACCATATGTTTCTGATAGAGTAAACATGAAATCCGAGGAAAACACTGGGAATTGAAAAAGAGGTGAGCGGATGAAACTGTCAACAAGAGCAAAATACGGACTTAAGGCTTTGATAGACCTTGGTCTTTACAGTGAAAAAGAAGCGGTCTCGCTTCAGAGTATTGCGGGCCGTCAGAATATATCAGTCAGCTATCTGGAGCAGCTGATGGCACTTTTGAAGAAAGCGGGCCTTGTGAAGAGTGTCCGCGGTGCAGCCGGAGGATACTTCCTTGGAAGACCGGCAGAAGAGATTTCAGTGGGAGATATCCTTCGTGTCCTGGAGGGTGGCCTGGAGGCTGCAACATGTCCGGGAACAGAAGGTGACGGTGGCTGCCAGGGTTCTGATCTCTGCGTGGCTAAATTAGTGTGGAAGAGGATCAACGACAGCATCACAGATGCAGTGGATACCCTGATGCTCAGTGAGCTGATCGAAGAAAGCCGGAGAATACACGAAAAATAATTATCCTGAACAGGAGGAAAAGAAAATGGGAAAAATGATATATCTGGACAATGCGGCTACCACAAAGACCGCACCGGAAGTTGTGGAGGCAATGCTGCCGTATTTTACAGAGTTTTATGGAAATGCTTCAACCGTTTATGATTTTGCGGCAAACAGCAAGGCTGCCATCGCAAAGGCAAGACAGCAGATCGCAGATGTGATCGGAGCCAAAAAAGAGGAGATCTATTTTACAGCAGGTGGTTCCGAGTCTGATAACTGGGCTCTGAAAGCGACCTTTGAGGCATATAAAAATAAAGGAAACCATATCATCACAACAAAGATCGAGCATCATGCCATCCTTCATACCTGCGAGTACCTTGAAAAAGAGCGTGGTGCCAAGGTCACATACCTGGATGTAGATGAGAATGGTTTCATTGACCTGGATGAGCTTCAGAAAGCCATTACACCGGAGACCATCCTGATCTCTGTTATGGCTGCAAACAATGAGATTGGTACTCTTGAGCCGCTGAAAGAGATCGGACAGATTGCACATGAGCATGGAATCCTGTTCCATACAGACGCTGTTCAGGCATTCGGCCAGATCCCGATCAATGTAGATGAGTTCAATATTGATATGCTCAGCTCCAGCGGACATAAGATCAACGGACCGAAGGGAATCGGTTTCCTCTATATCCGTAAGGGTGTTAAGATCCGCTCCTTCGTACATGGCGGAGCACAGGAGAGAAAACGTCGTGCAGGTACAGAAAATGTTCCGGGTATTGTTGGAATCGGTACAGCAACAAAACGTGCTATCGCTACGATGGAAGAACGTACAGCAAAAGAGCGCGAGATGAGAGATTATCTGATCAAACGTGTGATGGAAGAAATCCCGTACACCAAGCTGAACGGACATCCGACAGACCGTCTGCCAAATAACGCAAACTTCTGCTTCCGTTTCATTGAGGGCGAATCTATGCTGATCCGTCTTGATATGGCAGGAATTTGTGGATCCAGTGGATCTGCATGTACATCCGGATCTCTTGATCCCTCCCATGTACTTCTTGCAATCGGACTGCCGCACGAGATTGCGCATGGATCTCTGCGCCTGACTCTGAATGAAGAGATCACAAAAGAAGACATTGATTATGTAGTAGATCAGCTTAAGACAATCGTAAGCGATTTACGCGGAATGTCACCGCTTTATGAAGATTTTGCAAAAAAACAGAATAAATAATTCGATAGAAAATACAGCTTTAGGAGGAATTTACAATGTATACAGAGAAAGTAATGGATCATTTTCAGCATCCACGTAATGTCGGTGAGATCGAGAACGCAAGCGGCGTGGGTACTGTAGGAAATGCAAAATGCGGTGATATTATGAGAATATTCCTTGATATCGATGACGAAACTCATATTATCAAAGACTGCAAATTTAAAACATTTGGATGCGGTGCAGCAGTTGCAACAAGCAGCATGGCAACAGAACTTGTAATGGGCAAGACCATTGAGGAAGCTATGGAAGTAACCAACAAGGCCGTTATGGAGGCTCTGGACGGACTTCCGCCGGTAAAGATCCACTGTTCCCTGCTTGCTGAGGAAGCAATTCATGCAGCTCTCTGGGATTATGCAGAGAAACATCACATTAAGATCGAGGGTCTTTCCAAACCGAAGTCTGATATCCACGAGGGTGAAGAGGATACAGAAGAGGAGTATTGATTCCTTTTATTTACGATCATAACCGGGGCATGAGCAAGCTTCAGTCGAACAGAACCGTAAGCCATTGAAAGGACAGGTAAGTAAGAAGCATGACAGGACTTACGAACGAAGAAGTTCAGGAAAGAATTGCGCAGGGCCAGGTAAATAATAACGAAAACCCCAACACCAGGACATATAAGCAGATCATTCTGGAGAATACGTTGACATTCTTCAATTTTCTGAACCTGGTGCTGCTGGTTCTCGTACTGCTGGTTGGTTCCTACAAAAACTCCATGTTTGTAGGAATCATTTTTATTAATACCGTGATCGGGATCATTCAGGAGGTCCGTGCCAAGAAGACGATTGACAAGCTGGCCATCCTGACAGAATCCAAGACGGTTGTTCTGCGTGAAGGAAAAAAATGGAAAATTTCTACAGAGAAGCTGGTTGTCGATGATCTGATATTCCTGAAGGCCGGAGAACAGGTTCCGGCAGATGCGAAGATCCTGGAGGGAAGTCTTGAGGTCAATGAATCTCTGCTTACCGGTGAGGCAGACAATCTTCCGAAGAATCCGGGAGATGAGCTTTTTTCCGGAAGCTTTGTGACGGCGGGACAGGCCTGCTGCCAGATCATCCATGTGGGAAGTGACAACTATGCGTCAAGGATCACCAGCGAGGCAAAGGAATTCAAACGCCATAATTCAGAGCTTAGAAATTCCCTGAATGCCATTCTGAAGGTGATCAGTATCATTATCGTACCAATGGGTGCGCTGCTTTTTTATAAACAGTATTATTTTGTGGGAGACAATATCCGGGATTCTGTTGTCAATATGGTTGCAGCGGTCCTGGGAATGATCCCGGAGGGACTGGTCCTTCTTACCAGTGTGGCACTGACTCTGGGTGCGCTGAAGCTTGCCCAGAAGAAGACGCTGGTGCAGGAGCTGTACTGTATAGAAACTCTTGCACGCGTGGATACGCTCTGCCTGGATAAGACAGGAACTATCACAGAGGGTACCATGTGTGTGGAGGCGGTGGAGAACTATCCGCCGGTGTATGATGAGATTTCAGAGACAATATCCGGGAAAGATCCTGAATCCGGCGAAGGTGACAGCGATGGAACTGAGAGTTCTGCGACTTCTGCAGTTTCAGCAACAGATGCGATCGCAAAGGAGGATGGAAGCGCGAATCTCGTATTACAGGAAAAGTCAGAAGCTGACCCGGAGAAACATAGTCAGGAAGATCCGGAGAAGACCCGGGAGATCGAGCATATCATGGGAAATCTGCTTTCTGTGCTGAAGGATCAGAATGCCACTGCCGATGCACTCAGGGCAAGATTTAAAGTATCTCAGGATATGGAGCTGGATCATGTGATCCCGTTTTCTTCTGACAGGAAGTACAGCGGAGCTGCATTTACAGATACAGGTACTTATCTGATGGGTGCAGCGCAGTTTCTTTTTCCGGAAGGGAACCCGGAGCTGATGGAGTATTGTGGCAGATTTGCAGAGGAAGGTCTTCGTGTGTTGGTTCTTGCCCATAGTGTAAATGTGAGTGAGGGAGCGGAGCTTCCGGAGGGACTGGAACCTGTCGGACTTTTGCTTATTACCGATGTGATCCGTGCAGAGGCACCGGATACGCTGGCATATTTTGAAAGCCAGGGTGTTAATCTGAAAGTGATCTCCGGTGATGATCCGGTGACAGTTTCTGCCATTGCCAGACGTGCAGGCCTTAAAAATGCAGAGCATTATATCGATGCAACAACGATCACAACACAGGAACAGATGGACGAGGCAGTTGCAACATACAGTGTGTTCGGACGTGTGACACCGCAGCAGAAGCAGGCGATGGTGAAATCTCTTCAGGCACAGAAGCATACGGTTGCAATGACCGGTGATGGTGTAAACGATGTTTTGGCCCTTAAAGAGGCTGACTGCAGTATTGCCATGGCTGAAGGAAGTGATGCGGCCAAGAATATTGCCAATGTGGTATTGCTGGATTCTAATTTTGCAGCAATGCCGGAAATTGTGAATCAGGGACGCCGGGTTGTAAATAATATCCGTACTGCGGCATCTATGTTTTTGATCAAAACGATTTTTTCCGTGCTGCTGTCACTGATCACGATCTTCTTCGGGGATTCCTATCCCTTTGAGCCGATCCAGATGTCTCTGATCAGTGCCTGCGCTGTTGGTATTCCTACATTCCTTCTGGCACAGGAGAATAATTATGAGAAGATCGACCATACATTTTTGCGTCATGTATTTATGAACGCATTTCCGGCTGCTGTGACCATCACGGGCTGTGTGTTCAGTGTGATGCTGGTATGCCAGAATGTATACCATTCCAATGCTATGCTGAATACAGCCTGTGTGCTTGTAACAGGATGGAATTATATGGCGGCACTTAAGACAGTTTACGCACCTCTGAATAAGTATCGAAAGGTGATCATTTACAGTATGCAGGTGATCTTTTTCGGTGCGGCGGTGGTTCTGCAGAATCTTCTGACACTGGGATCGCTGGAATTCGGAATGATCATTCTGGTGTTCCTTCTGATGACATTTTCTCCGATCCTGATCGATGTGATCACGGCCTGGCTCAGAAATATTTACAGCCGTTCGCTGGATAGTGGGGAACAGGGGAAATTTGCTGCATTTATTGATAAGCTGAGAAAATAATAATATGAGAAATAAAAAAGGACACTGCCCGTTGAAAATGGCAGTGTCCTTTTTTGCAAATAAACTGTGAAGCAGTTATCCGGTGCAGAGCTGCGTAGCGAATGCGGATGTTTTTATCCGTTTGGACAAAATATCCGGAAAAAATAAAAACGAGGAGTACCAAATGGGATTAAATTATGAAGTAGGAGATATTGTCACACTGAAGAAGGCACACCCCTGTGGCAGCAAAGAATGGGAAATCCTCCGTGTAGGAGCGGATTTCCGTCTGAAATGCATGGGCTGCGGACATCAGATCATGGTGGCACGCAAGCTTGTGGAGAAAAATACACGAGATTTGAAAAAATTCGAAAAAAATTAAATTTATGCTTTACATCACGGGAAAGATATGCTAAAATCAACAATCGTGATATATTTCATATCCTTGCTCTTTGACAGGCAAAGGGCCAAAAGACCATAAGGAGGTTAAGACAAGCATGAACAAGTACGAGTTAGCATTAGTTGTGAGCGCTAAGCTTGAGGACGAAGCACGTGACGCTGTAGTTGAGAAAGCAAAAAGCTACATTACACGTTACAACGGCGTGATCACAGAAGTTGAAGAATGGGGTAAGAAGAAATTAGCTTACGAGATTCAGAAAATGCATGAAGGCTTCTACTATTTTATTCAGTTTGAAGCAGATTCTCAGTGCCCAGCGGAGATCGAGAGACATGTCCGCATCATGGACAATGTATTAAGATACCTGGTTGTCAAGAAAGAGGCATAATTTTTGCGGCGGATTTTCGAAAACACCATTAAGAACCTGTTCAGTTAAGTGAAATCTGAGATCATAAGAGAGGTAGAACGATGAACAAAGTAATATTAATGGGACGCTTGACAAGAGATCCTGAGGTAAGATATTCCGCAGGAGAAAATGCCCTGGCAATCGCCAGATATACACTGGCAGTTGACCGCAGATTCCGTCGTGACGGAGAGGCAAGTGCAGATTTTATCAACTGTGTTTCTTTCGGACGTACAGCAGAGTTTGCGGAAAAGTATTTCAGACAGGGACTGAAAATTGCAGTTACGGGACGTATCCAGACAGGAAGTTATACGAACCGTGAGGGACAGAAGGTTTATACGACAGAGGTTGTTGTTGAGGATCAGGAATTTGCTGAGAGCAAAGCATCAAGCGACAGCTATGCAGCATCTCATCCGAGAACAGAAGCAGCACCTGCACCGTCTATGCCGAGTCCGAGCGCAGCAAGCGCCGACGGCTTCATGAACATTCCGGATGGAATTGATGAGGAATTACCTTTTAATTAGGCAATAGTACCGTGCTGTGGTACTTGCCGCATTTCATTTTGTTGAAAGGAGAAACCAAAATGGCTTACGATAAAGGAAATCGTCCAGAAGGCGGCTTCAAGAGAAGAGGCGGCGGACGCAGAAGAAAAAAAGTTTGCGTATTCTGTGGAAAAGAGAATAACGAAATCGATTACAAGGATACAGCAAAATTAAGAAAGTACATCTCTGAAAGAGGAAAAATTCTTCCTAGAAGAATTACAGGAAACTGTGCTAAGCATCAGAGAGCTTTAACAGTTGCAGTTAAGCGTGCAAGACACGTTGCAATTATGCCTTATACAACAGACTAATTTTTGTGTGATTTACACAATTGAAAAAAGAACCATTGTATCTTTTGATATGATGGTTCTTTTTGATTTAATGATAAAGTTATATTATAACTCTATTAAAATGCTTTGATAATAAAAATATTATTGAAAAAGATTGATTATTAATGATATAATTAAAGCGTTGCTTAAAGATATTAACAGAATTTTGAGGGAGGGAGAAGCCATGTTTACGATTGCGATACATCCACCGTTGTTTTGTGTAGCGTTTTTGGTTGTTTTTATCATAACATTTTTAGTCAGGATTATAAAAAGAGAACACAGGATTAGACTGTGTTACATAGGGATTATTGAGTTATATATCATGTTGCTGATAAGTGTAACGATTTTTCCTATCAGAATAATTCCGTCTGAAATGAGAACTGGTAAAAACAGCATCTTGGATTTTTGCCAGTTAATACCCTTTAAAGATATTATTGATATTGTTAAGAATAGTGGAATTATAAATATACAGTTGATAGGAAACATTATACTGTTAATGCCAATGCCTGTTCTTATAGGGTATTTAAGTAAAAAAGTTAATTATAAAGTATTATTTTTTAAATCAATATTATTTTCATTTGGGATTGAGATAATACAGCTTATCATTGACACACTGCTGTCTTATCCGAGCAGAATATTTGATGTGGACGATATTATACTTAATGGAATTGGAATTTTAATAGGTATGATTATTTTTAAAATATTAAAAGAACAGCAAAAAATTTATGATTTCATAGGGGAGAAAATTGTCTGGAATACACAAAAACAATGATAAAATACACGAAAAATTAAATGCGTAATAAAATATTATGGCATTGTTCACAAACTACATATAATAAATTGATAGTGTTATGAGCAAGTCGTAGAGCGTATCAGAAATATAAGCTTGATTATAACCAGCCCGGCGGTTTGTCTGCCGGGCTGGCTTTTTAAGTAATAGGAAATTGCTTGGATCATAGAGCGATTCTTGCAGAGGTAAAACACTGTTTTTGCCTTTTTATACATTATCTTGGAATTCCTATAGCACCTCCCTGAAGATTGCTTTTTACTTTTGGATGTGCGAAATAATAGCTGGATGCAACCAATTTTGAATATTCCTTGTGTTCATCAGTTTTTTGTTTGCGTAAATCATAATCGGTAAAAGGTTCATCAAAAGTGCTGAGGTCATAATCGGAAAAATAGTCATCAAGTATAGTTTCACGGCGGAGCATTTCAACTTGTTCAGTAAGGTCTTTGGCTTCATTTATATGGCTAAAATCAACATCATCAAGAAGTTTGCATATCTGAGTCATAACGCCGATTTCACGTTCAAGATTATTTCTGTGCGTATTGCATATTTCAGCAAGCTTTTCAGGTTCAGCAAATAAAGCTTTTATTTCATCAATGGAAAAACGGAGCTTGCGCAGTCCGATAATTGTTTTCAACTGGGTTATTGCTGCTTCGTCATAATCTCTGAAAATTCTGCCTGATTTATTTTGTGTAAGTGGCATTATAAATCCACAATCTTCATAGTAGCGTATGGTTTTCTGACTGACATTAAGTAAATTTGATAATTCTTTGATTTTCATAATAATCCCTCATTTCTGACTGATATTAAACTGTTGTTTTTGGTATCTGTAATAAAATTACCATATAACCTTAGGGAATAAGCAAGCTTTTTTTGAAAAAAATTGAAAAAGTTCGTATCAGACAAAAGTTTGAACTGTTGCAATCTCTTTAGAAAGTAAAAAAATGAGATTAAATACACAAAAATAATGATAAAATACACAAAAGACAATATCTGTAATAAAATGTTATGCTAATGTTCACAAACTATTAACAAAAACAACATTGCATATTCATAATAGTTAGGTAATATATAACCATCAAATGAAACGGAATCATTTGATAAGTGCTTAAATTTTTTTCATACCTTCTCCTTTAAGAATCGCTTCTCCAGGCGATTCTTTTTTTTATGTTCCAGGAAACGAGAAGTTTCCTGGAACATAAAAAATACTTCGTGAGAGTGTCAGTAATAAAAAATTGCACATAGCTTTGTAGTCAGTGATATAAAGCTATGTGCAAATGAACAGCGATAAAATGAAATGTTTACGCCTCGTTTTGTTCTTTTAAACTGTGAAAAATCTTATCAACGCCCAGTGACATATTTTGATAAGTTTCGTATAGTTTGTTGTAGTAGTCCCGCCCCTTATCTTCGAGATGGAAATAAATCCTAGTGCGTTTTTTTCCAACCTTTACATTTTTTTCAGTAACAAGACCGCTATCAATCATCTTGCAGGTTGCAGCATATGTTGTGTTATATGAGAGAGAGATAAGACCATCAGAATTTTCTTTGATAATCTTGCAAATCTCATATCCGTAGCTGTCTTTTTCATTTAATATAGATAGTATTAATAATTCTGCAATGCCGGTTGTAAGTGTATTCTTTGCAGCCATAAAATCCCTGCCATTCCTTAAATAATATTTTTTAATATGATACAATGAACGCTTATGCGTTCATATTAAGAGTTTCTTTGAAACTCTGCTGTGTGCAAAATTTATGCACATACATTATGATACAATAATGTAATATAAAAACAAGCATAATGTCAATAGTTTTTATGAGATTGTACCATTTTTAGAACAGGTTATCGTAACATTTTTATTTATGTTAGTTTTGCAAGTATTATTGTATGTATGAACGACAACAGCATTTACAGTGGCAGAGTTATCTTTTTTTGATGATGATATGGATTTTATAGTCCAGTTTGTGGTATAGGTTTTTGAGCTATGTGAACATGATACACATTTTGCACTTGAACCATTGTAGGTAAATGTACCTGTAATTGATACTGACCACATACTTTTACCGCTAGCTGATTTATATGTGCTGGTTTTTGTCTTTGTAATCTGTTTTGTGCTTCTTGTAAATAAGCTGATTTCAGAAAGTGGTAATTTTGTTTGCTCGCTTTGAATTTTTGTTTCAAGATAGTCACCATTTTCTAAATATATGATTTGAGAATTAAAATCTGTGCTGTTTGTCATTTGTGCAGAAACATTTACCGGTGCAGTTAATATAATGGCTAAAGTGGTTATAATAGTAATAATATTTTTCATGATTTTGACTCCTTGTAATTTATTTGTTGTTAAGTTGTTCAATTAAATTTTTTTCATATTCAAAAATTTGATCGGCTCTGTGATAGTACCAAATTGACGCTGAGGTGACAATTAAAAATGCAATTAGCGAAAATGTCAAAATTCTGATTATCCATTTTTTAACATTTATTTTTTTAAAATATGGTACAATATTATCTGGATTTTCAGACATATAGCTGTTGATTGTTTCCTGTGGAGAACCAAAAATATTGTATAAATCTTCTATAGCAGCATCCGGATTATCAATACAGTAATCATTAACTGAAGTTGAAATGTAATTTATGTATTTCTTTTCATTTTGACGAATTACAGGAAAAAAGCATTTTATCTGCGATATATATTCTTTGCATAGTTTAGTCTTTTTTTCGGAATTCATATTAACCCTCCTTATTATATTGTGTTATTCTATGGTTTCTTCGTAATCGTAAATGGCTGTATCTTTTAAAGTCTTGTAGTCATTATGCAGTTTTATTACTTCGAGAGTTGAAGCAATCATAATAACGGCTATAAGGATGATTGAGATATATCTAAAAGTTCTTGCCCGTTTGACTTTTTTAAAATATGGCTTTAAGGAGTCGGTGGTTGTCATTATATAGTTATTGATGGTTTCCTGGGGAGAACCAAATTGTTCATATATATCCTGTATATTTGCATCAGAGTGTTCTGTGCAGTAATCATCTACTGAGTTTGATATTATTTTTAAAAATTTTCGTTCATTTTTAGCTTTTACAGGAAAAAATGCCTTGACTTGTGACATATATTTCCGGCGTAGTTTATTTTTGAAGATCATGGTAAACTCCTTTTTTTCGTATATGTAGTTTATAATAATACTTAAATATGTATTTATTGTAAAAGAAAATATTTAAAAGTCAATATTTTGAATATAAAAATATTGTTGACAAAAATATTAAAAAGATGTAATATCTAAATACATGGTCATGTATAGTTATTTAATTTAAGAGAGAAAGGATAAGTGAAATTTATGAAAAAAGCAGTAAAAGTAATTATGTCATTAGTAGTAGCATTAAGTATTATGTTGGTTCCGCAGTATGGGTGTGCAAAGACTAAATCAACGATTATACATCTTTCTGAAAAGAATGTATTTTGTAATAGTGAAATAACTAGAACGAGTGCTTCTGGAACTACAGGTAATGATGGATGGATAAAAGTTAAAGTTACATCAACTTATATATGTGCTGTTAATGGTAAACAGAAAAAACCTGTAACAAGTAGTAAATTGAGTTATAGTTCAATTGCGCAAGTTGGGTTTAAAGCCGTTAATAATGGAATAAGCCTTAGTGTTTCATCATCACATTATGCAAGTTATGCGGGTTCGACTGGCACAGGGCATACAGCAGTTGCATATTAAAGAGGAGTAATTAATATATGAAAAAGAAATTAGTAGCAGTATTTTTAACATCTGCACTTATTTTAACTTCATGTAATTCAAGTGGGGCTGGCAGCAAGACAGCCCCTTTGAAGTCTGATAAAAAGACATCTGACAATGAGGTTGTGTGGACTCTTGAGGATGGGGCAAAAGTACCTGAAGATAATGTGAAAAAGCTAAATGAAGCATTGTATAAGAAAGGTTATGATGTTTCTGTCAGATTTAATTATCTTAAAAATGATTATGTAAAGAACAGTCCGAAGGAATATCATAGTGCATTGGAGAAAACAATCAAAGAAAAAAAGACGGATATTGCATTTTGTGGGTGGGAATATGAAAATTATCCCGGCGAGATGACAGAATTTATCAGGAAAGGATATTTTTATCCTTTGGAAAAGTGGCTTGTATCATCTGATGGCAATGCAGTATATAAGCTTTACGATAAGGAAATATGGGAATGTGCAAAGATTGATAATAAGAACTATTTTCTGCCAAATGAAAATATGTCATATACACCATCAAATGTGATTGGTTTTAATAAAAAGTATATATCTCAGGATAAGATAGAGTCATGGAATGGAACATGGGCAGGGTTACTTAGCATAATGGACGGACTTAAGCTTAAGGAAGATGCTGCTAAGATTTTAGGCTTTCCTTCAATAAATTCTTTTCAGGATATGACTTCAAGAGAAGTTTATACATATAAAGACGGACTATTTTATAATGTGAAAACAGGGGAGATAACTAATCCTTTTAATACGAAAGGTTTTTATGAGTATTTATCATTTTTACATAAATGTTATCTTAAGAAGTATATTAAACATGGTATGGATGATAATGGTGTGACAGATGATAATGAGTCAGAACAGTATGACACAGGTAAGTTTGCAATGATGTTTAATGTTACGGATGACAGCGGCAATGCAGATATGGTATATAAGAAAAGAAAATTTGCTATTTCAAATGATATAGGTATCGGAACTGCCGTATGTGCAAATTCTGATAAGAAAGATAAGGCATTATTGCTTCTTAAGGCATTGCGTACTGATGATGACCTTGCAAATATCCTGTTATGGGGTGACGCGGATAAATCAAAACTCACTGATGCAGACGGATTTGTGGATGAGGATAAAGTGAAAAACGGTATTATATATCAGCCTGCGGCGATTGGTCTTAGTGATGGAACTTTTCAGCTGAAAGGTGCAAAAGCAACAGATATGAGGGTATATAAAAAGAAGTGTCTTTCATCAAAACTTAGGGTAAAGTCGGCTATTGCTGGATTTAATCCGGATTATAGTAATTTAAAGAAAGAGTTGTCGGTTTATACAAAATTACTAGAAATGTATCAGGACTGTTGGCAAAAAGCAGATTTCGGCAAAAAGATGTATAATGATATAAAATTAAAAATAACAAAGAAGTCAGAGCGACTAGTAAAAGAGTTAAATGCACAGGTGGAGGAGTATAAAGTTGAAAAACAGAACGGGAAAAAATAATAAATTTTTGTTTGTGGCAGTTGGTATTGTTGTAATTGCATTAGTGTGTGTCGTGGTTAAGATAAACTTTGGCAGCAGGAAAAGTACGGATAATAAAAAATCTGAGCAAAAGGCTCAGTTGCATGACAGCATTACCGGTTATACAGAGCAGTATTTTGAAGATGGTATATTGTATGTAGATGACAATTATATGAGATTTTGCTCTAATGCTGCAAATGAAGACGGACTTATTTGTGCAAGACCGAATTGTAAGCATCAAAAGTCGAGAACAGAGGAATGTGGGGCATATGTAGATAATATAAACACCACAGGGTTTGCAAAGCGTGGTGATAAAATTTATTATATCGGTGCTGGGGATACAGGTGAGGATTATTCATTATATAGTGAAGATCTTGAGGGACAAAACAGGAAAAAACTTGTTAAACTTCCTAAGGCAAACTATATTTTTGAGGCTTTGTATCATGACAATACGGTATATATTGCATATATGTATAAAAATTATACTGATGATGCTTCTAAAACTACACTTGGAATATACAAATATGATATTGGCAGTGAACAGGGCAATGTTTATTTTGAGACAAAAGCATACGGTTTTTCGTTTGACGGAATGGTTATGGGAAAAGATACATTATATATGTCTTATGTGTGCTCAAATGTATCTAATTCAGATGTTCTGAAACATAAGTCTGACAAGTATTATGAAAGAAAGCACAGTCGGAAATTTGTTAAAGGTCTTGATGTAAAATCAGGAAAAGAAAAAGTTTCGTTAGACGGTTATGGAAATAATAATACGCTTTTATATGTTTCAGGAAAATTATTTTATAATACGGGAAAAGACAATTTATATTATGATGAAAATACCAGAGAGACTCAAAAGATAAGCGGTGACAACCTTATACCTGTAAAAAGCACGGATAAACAGTATGCGTATTTTATGTCATATGATAAAAAGACAAAAAAGAGAACTTATTTAAGATATGATACATCAAATGACGAGATGAACATAATAGCACAGGGAGATTATATCCTTTGTGCCGTTTATGAGGATAAAGTTTATCTGTCAAATGCGGAGGGAGAGAAAACGGAGTATTCATATATCGCACTTTACGATTTTGTTAAAGGTGATATTACAGGTGTGAAGAAGTATAAGTCAATGTGGGGATGATTTTATTATGGGTTTGATAAAGCAGGAATTTAAAAAGGTGTGCAAATTTGATGTTTTTTGCCGAATTATTATTGCAATATTATTATTGTCGTTTTTTATGTCTTATTATAATGCGGTAAATGTGCAGGATGCAGCGAAGTGTCAGCCAAAGGATTACTGCCATATCTCAAAAAGCATATATGAAACCGACATAAATAAGGCAGTTAAGAAACTTGAAAAGGAACAGGAAAAAAATCTGAATACTGGTTCGGGTTCTTATGCTGCAAATAAGACTGTACTTGAGGAACTTGAAAATATAAAAAGTTATAAGAATTATCTTGATAATCTTAAAAATGGTTCAAGCGGAGGGCTGTTGGCAGAAAAACAGGATAGTTTTCAAAGCAGGGTAAGGGCAAAGTGTAAGAAACTTTATAAGAAACTTGACGCATCAAAGGTCAGATATTCAGCTTCAAGGGGTATTGAACTGTTTATGCAGACTGATACTACGGACTTTGTAATAGCATTTATGGTGCTTTTTATAGTGTTTAGGATTGTTACTATTGAGAGTGAGACAAGTATGGGATGTCTGCTTGCAGGTTCGGTAAATGGAACTAAAAAAACAACATTTGCAAAGTGGGTCGTGGGTCTTTGTCTTGTATGTTTTTTGACCGGATTATCGGTTTTGATAAAACTTATTATATATACAGGAGAGTATGGCTTTTCAAGCTGGGGTGCACTGATACAATCCGTGCGGGGGTATCAGGCAGTTGCGGGAGAGTTTACGATAGCTTTATATACTGTATTTTTTATTATATTTAAGATAATAGGATTTATATTTTTATATACTCTGTTTTTTCTTATAGCAGAAATAATAAAAACTCCGGTTTTGACATTTTTAAGTGAGATTATCATTTCGGCAGCGTTGTTGTTTTTGATGTTAAAAATACCGCTTTCAGGTAATATGGCATTTTTTAGTTATTTTAATCCGTTGAGATGTGTTGACCAGCAGATGCTCATGTTTGGGTATAATGCTTTGAATTTTTTTGAGAAGCCTGTTGATTATATGATGGCATGGCTGATATATGCACTTATATTGTTTGTAGCAATGCTTGCTGTGATATTTAATATAAGCAGTGCATCAGCGGGTGTGTCTTTTCAGGTAAGAACTCTGGAGAAAAATAAAAAAGGCACAAACGGATTAAAAAAGTTTCTTATTTATTTTGAAAGTGTTAAGAGTTTAAAATATGGAGGAGGTCTGGCAATTCTGTTTTTTGCTGTTGTGGCAGTGTTTGTATTTTATTATCAGCCACAGGAGAATTTATCTGCTTCTTCTGATTTTTATTATCGTGAATATGTCATCAAATATCATGGAAATTGCACGGATAAGAAATGTATTAAACTTTCTGATGCTTATAAAAAACTGGAAGATTTAGAGAAAGATTTGGAATTAAACGGTGACAAATATACTGAACTTGCGGCAAAAGCGGCATCAGATGAACTTGAAAAAATGGAGCCGCTGAAAAAAATCATAGATTATTCAAAGTACCTTAAAACCAAGAAAAATGCACATATTGTATATGAAAAAGGTTATCTTATGCTGCTTGGCAGGAATATACCAGGAAGTTATCTTAGATGGTGTGATATTTTAGGTGTTTTAGTTGTAGTTCTTATCTCTGTTTCAATGTGGGGAATGGAGGAATGGTATGGGACAGATGTGTTGTGCCATTCGACAAAATACGGACTAAAAAGCATAAATAAAAGAAAGATGATATTAAATGTCATATATGGAATTATTGTGGCAGTTATCATTTATGTACCGTGGATAGTTCAGGTGTCAAAGGCATATCAAGTGGGGGATATGAGTGCTTCTGCGGCGAGTATAAGAGCACTTAAAAATATAGAATTTTTGAGTATAGGACAGGTGACATTTTTAAGTTATGTCATAAGAACCGTATATCTGGCAGTTTCAGGTATGGCAGTAAGGGTGGTTCAGAAACTTGTGCACGGAAAGATACTGACAGTTGCGATAAGCTGGATATTGATGACGCTTCCGCTGATAATGTTATGAGCAAATAGCAGGCAGAGCGGATTGCAAATATCTGTTTAAATGTTATGGGATGGTGAGTAAAATGGTATTAGATATAAAAAATATTGTTAAAAGATATAAAGATGTTGTTGCGCTAAATGATTTTTCATTACATATGGAAAACGGTCTGTATGGTTTTCTTGGGGAGAACGGTGCAGGAAAGTCGACACTGATAAAAATATTGTCATGTAATCTCGTACAGGATGAGGGAGTTATACTTGCTGATGGAAAGGATATAAGACTTGCTCCCGAAGAATATAGAAAAAGGATAGGTTATATGCCGCAGGAGTCAGTCGGGTATCCCGGTATGAGAGTACAGGAATTTATGGAGTATATGGCTGTCCTAAAGGGGTTGTCGTTAAAAGAACCTTCGGTGAAAGAGCAGATATTACGCTTACTGAGACAGGTGCATTTAGAGGAACATATGAAAAAGAAATTTTCACAGCTTTCAGGTGGTATGAAACGGAGGCTGTTGTTTGCACAGGCTGTTCTCGGAAATCCATCATTGCTTATTCTTGATGAACCGACTGCGGGACTTGACCCGAATGAGCGTATTGCCATGAGAAATCTTATAGCAAAGGAGGCTCTTGACAGGATTGTTATACTTGCGACGCATATTATAAGCGATGTAGAGTGTGTAGCCGATGAAATCGTACTTATGAAAAAAGGACAGTTAGTAGGGTGTAAAACTCCGGAGGTCTGGCTTGACGATGTGAAACCATATGTGAGGGAATTTGTATGTAATCTCGGTGAGATTGAAAAGATACAGGAGGATTATGTGGTAAGCAATATGCGTCAGTGTCAGGAGGGTATAAGTATCAGGGTTATTGGAGAAAAATTTGACGGAAATATTTTTAAACTTGCAGAAACATTGCCTACACTTGATGATGTGTACCTTTATTTTGCATCTGTTTAATTTTATTCCATCAGTCGCATCACAGACATAGATTAAGCGATAGTATCGTTCCGAAAAAAGTTTGTGTAAAGCCGGCATAAATCATTGACAAATATTTGTGCTGGTTTAAAATTGTATTGATGGGGGGGAAAACGACTTTAGAGAGGAACGAGAGATGGGAAAAAAATTAAGTGAGATGCAGAGTGGTGCAAAAGTTCATCTGACAGCAAGTGCAGGTCTTAATACACTTGAGTTTGATACGAGCATTGTCCAGGCAGGTGAAGGTCATATAATCGTTGAGCCGATTAAGCATGATGATAA
>ENA-OPXB01000981-OPXB01000981.1-human-gut-metagenome-genome-assembly--contig:-NODE-981-length-17465-cov-7.773866_pt1 | contig 17465 bp, 17 predicted proteins | sample MGYA00241516_ERZ502024 | MGnify/ENA primary metagenome ERZ502024 (study PRJEB25962, sample SAMEA2041926) | human gut metagenome | biome: human gut; feature: human-associated habitat; material: faeces...
GAGGTATCAGTATCAAGAATGATACTGTAAATGATACTGTAAATGATACTGTAAACTCAAAAGAACAAGAAGTACTAAATATCATCAAGCAATATCCGGGACTTAATTCGTCTAAAATTGCAAGATTAATAGGCAAAAGTGTTCCGACTGCTAAACGCTACTTAAATTCTTTGGTTAGATTAGATTTGATAGAGTTTAGAGGGGCACAGAAAAATGGAGGATATTATTGGAATAGCCCAAAGAGATGAAACACCAAGTAAAAATTATCATCATATTTAGAATTAGTATTTACAAATTTGCCCTATGAAAAATGTCAATATTCTATCTATCATAGAAGCTTATCGAAAACTAAGTAATACACTATTCCAAAAACTTATGAATAGTTACGGAATAATCAGTGGAATAAAAGATTACGAGCTTAATGGTATAGAATCTTTTGTGAATGAATTGTTAAAAATAAAAAATAGCATCACCATTGTTAACAACTATTATTTAGGATATTCAGATCCAGAAGACGCATTGCGCCTTAACCTTGTCCCTGCTGATAATTTGTTTATTCGTGAAAATGCAAATGAGCTACAACATTATATTCAACGAACTATAGATGAATACGACAAGCTCATCAAAAATGATGAGGATACTAATAAACTTGAGAGACTAAAAAAACAACGGGATGGACTTAAGTCTAAATTAAGTGTCTATAGCTCTCTACTTTCGGAGATGGGTAAACAAAAAGATATGGGAGTGAAGATTCAAGATAGCCTGCGTCCTATTTCCTACATAAGGAAACACATAGATGAGGTCATAATCTGTTCAGAAACAACAGAACTTCTTGATTTGTTGGAAAAACAACTTATAAAAATAAAGAAGTTAAGAACAGAAACGCCTAAATTGCCTGTTGATTTCACTTCAAGATACGAAGAGTTAAAACAAGAACTGGAAACTTGTGAAACAGAACTAAAGCGATTAACATCTCTCCGAAAGACCATTGCTAATCCTAGGTGGATTAACATGGCACTAAGTCTTAAATATCAGCTGAAAGAACTGAAGAAGCCACAAGTAGATACATTTCAGCCAAATGTTGAGCAAGATATGCTGTCAAAAATTGAATCATTGAAAATTCAATTAAAACAGATGTATTTATTGCCTCACGACGTAAAAGAAATACTGAACGAATATATAAACAAATATTTTCTTTCAAAAAATGGCATTGTAGATTCTTATCTAGATTCATCAATGCGTTATGACGATGAGGAACGCAGAGTATCGTTATTGAAAAATGGAGAAGAGTATTCTATTAGAAATGTAGGTAGTAAATCAAACTATATGTTCCTACATTTATGTTTCTTTCTCGGCCTCCATCGGTCTATAATGGCACATCAGTCCGAACAGGTTGGCTCATTTCTGTTTATTGACCAACCAAGCATTCCGTATTATGCAGATAAAAACGCGCTTGAGAACGATGACAAGAAACAACTAATCAAGGCATTTGGACTGCTCAATGATTTTATGAAAGATATCATAGACGGCGAAAAGAATCATTTTCAGATTATACTGATAGAACATGCTGACGAATCCTATTGGGAAGATTTGGAGTATTTTCATACGGCAGCGAAGTTTTCAAAATCTGAAAATGGAGGTCTAATTCCTAACTATATTTATGAATGATGGTAAAATTCAAATTAGGTATACCTGTAATTGCCACAGTACAAAAAGTGGGAAATAAATCCAGAGAAGAAGGAATCGCATTTGCTTCTAAAGCGGACGATATGTCGTTTGCTTCGGAGTTTGTGTCAACATTGGTGAAAAACACATTTAAGTTTGATACTTTTAGCCAATTTGATTCGATTGATTCTTTGGATATGAATCCGTCCTATAGATTTGTACGCAAGATATTTGAAAATAAAGATGAGTTTGTTAAACAATCAAATAATCTTGCGAGACACCTTTATGACCAAAGTATACATCCACACATTAGTAACGGAGAGTTTTATGTAATTTATATTGACGGTTGCATTATTAACGATGAAACTGTTGATGCTGTTATGTTACTCAAAACAGAAGCAAAAGATAACTTTTTAACCGTGTCCTATGAAAACGGAGAATACTCCATAAAATCACAACTAGGCCTGAGTACAAAGCATTTAGACAAAGGGTGTATAATTTTCAATACCCAATCAGATAATGGATATTTAATTTCTATCGTAGAAACATCAACTATCCGTCAAGATGGCAGATATTGGTCTAACAACTTCCTTTATATTAAGGAAATAATTACTGATTTTCAGCACACTGAACATATAGCAGATTTTTGTTCTACTGTAGTTCGACAAATTAGTAAAGGAAATCCTGAAAAATCTTTGGATTTAGTTAAGGCATCTCGAAAAATCATACAAATATTGCAAAATGAAGGTCGGGAAGTAAATACAAATGAACTGATCTCATCATTAGCAATTGATGAGGAAGTCGCATCCATGTTATTATCATATAAAAGAGAATATGAAGAAAGGAGTGGAGAGATGCCTGAAACTTTCAAAATAGCACAAAATGCAGCGAAGAGAAAGGCTATCACGAAAGCTAATATCTTAAAAATAGGTTCAGGTTTTGAACTTAAGGTATTAGATTCATCAGCCATTATCGAACAGGGATATGATGATGAGAAGAAACAGAATTTTCTCAAACTATATTATAGATAGGTATGAAGGAAGATATGACAATTGACGATATAAAGAACCTTGTGTCAGCTGACGAGTCAAGAACTCTGGAACTGAAGAAGACTACCGGCGAATTGAAAGACGGTATGCATTCGGCATGTGCTTTCTTGAACACCGAAGGTGGTTGGCTGATTTTCGGTATTGCACCGAAGTCCTTGAAGATAATCGGGCAAGAAGTAACGGACAAGACACAGCAGGAGATTGCCCAGGCATTGGCAGGACTGGAACCTGCAGTAGATGTGCGGGTGGCGTATATTGATGTGCCGGAGCACCCGGGCAACAAAGTTATTGCCATGCACTTTGACGGTTGGGTATGGGGTGAGCACCCACATACATTTCACGGTTGTCCCTATTTCAAAGTTGAGAGCACTACGAAAGTGATGCCACAAGATATGTATGATGAACGCATTCGTGCCCACCAACCTCAGTTGTATGCGTGGGAAAGGTTGGCGGCTGACGGTGTAGCATTGGCAGACCTTGATGAAAACCTGATTCGCAACAGCATCCGACGAGGTATAGATGGCGGACGTATCCCTGAATCTGCATTGTATGAGTCGACAGGAGATATTCTTTCAAAATGGAAATTGCTTAAGAATGGCGTGCCGACTAATGGTGCGGTATTGCTGTTTTCCAATAACATAGACGAGTATCCGCAATTTACGCTAAGAATGGCTCGGTTTGTGGGTACGAATAAAAATATGTTCCGGGACATCAACGTGCTGAAGGTAATTTCTTCCAACTGTTAGATGCCGGAGTTGCGTTCTGTTTCAAGCATCTTTCTCTCAGTGGTAGAATCACCAATCATAGTTTGGAACGGGAGGAACAGCTTGAAGTGCCTTATCATGCGTTAAGGGAAGCTCTTATCAATGCTCTTTGTCATCGTCATTGGGAAAGATATAATCTGACCATCAGCCTTGCCATCTATGATGACCGTATAGAAATAGCTAGTCCTGGTACATTTCCACCTCAGATAACACCTGAAAACATAAAGGAGCCTCACGAGTCATATCCGCATAACCTGAAAGTGGCGGAAGCACTTTATCGGATGACTTATCTGGAAAACTGGGGGAGTGGTGCAAAGCGTATCATGGATGCTTGTCAGGCACAAGGTGTGGAATCCCCCACATGGTCTTCTGATGGTGGCTTTGTTACTATTACTTTCATGCGACCTTATTTCGCATCCGATACAACAAAGATAGACAAGGAGGATAAAAAAGCAACTAAAGAGGACAAGTACCGCTCAACTACCGACCAAGTACCGCTCAACTACCGACCAAGTACCGCTCAACTATCGACCAAGTACCGCTCAAGTTCAAGAAATGATTCTTTCAATGAGTGACGACTATATGGCGATGAATGAAATTATGTCCAATATGGGATTCAAACATCGTACATCATTCCGGAAAAATTATTTTCTTCCTGCGTTGGAAGATGGTGCAATTGAACCAATGTATCCTGAACAGCCCAATCATCCGAAACAAAAATACAGACTCACAGAATTAGCAAAAGAGTGGATAAAGGATAATTCAGACCATTCAAAAGAGTAAAAATGGCATCGCTGATTTGAAAGGATTTCCGACTTCGGAGGAAATCCAGTTTCCTGTAAGGACAAGGCGTTTTGAGCTGCTCGAAGTATTTTGAGCAGCCCAAAACATACCTTGCTGTGTTCAAGTGAACACAAAAATCATTTGAAGCATTGACAGAGAAAGATACTTTTATAAGATAACTTATCATACGAAGTTACCTTTGAGTTTAACTGATAAAACGTATGTATGGTCATACGTTAATTCAACTGACCATAATGTCATATGACCAATAATATGCTTCATCAGCCGTATGTATAATTGATAAGTCGTATGGCTGATAATACGGCTGACTGGTAAGTTTGATATATTTTTTATCTACAAAGTTCTCTGTATTGATGAGTTGATATGTAATCGGACTTTCAATACTAATTTGAAAATGTGATATAGGACAATGGCTACCATATCAACGCAACACGCTGCCACTTTCAGGAAAACGATTGCCCGACAATGGATTATATATTCCTTTGTAGCAAAAGAAACAACAAAAGGAATACATTATGGAAATTGTATCAATCGAAAAAAGAACTTTTGAGGCAATGGTCGCAAGGTTCAACCGCTTCGTTAGCCGCATGGAGGTTATCTGCCAACGGCATGGAGAAAAGAGAATGAGTGAGTGGATGGATAATCAAGACGTGTGTCGGATGCTCAACATCAGTCCACGCACGTTGCAAACGCTCCGAGATAATGGAACATTGGCATACAGCCAAATCAATCACAAGACCTACTACCGTCCCGAAGATGTGGAGCGCATCGTTTCTGTCATTGAGGATAGGAGAAAGGAAGCAAAGTTCAAAGGTAAAACAATCTGATAACTGAATAAAGTAATAACATAAACCCACTAAATTCAGAGTAATATGAACGAACTGATCAACAAAGACAACGAGTGGATAATCCACTTCATGAGCAGCCTCGACAGTCTGCTTGCCCGTTTCGAGCATCTGACCGCCAACTACCGCCCGACATTAGGAGGCGAACGTTTCTTTACCGACAAAGAGGTGTCGGCACGGTTGAAGGTGAGCCGCCGGACACTTCAAGACTATCGCAACGAAGGACGTATCGCCTATATCCAGTTGGGCGGCAAAATCCTCTACCGTGAATCCGACATCGAAAGGATGCTGAATGACGGTTACCGCTCCGCCTACCGACAGGCTGTAATCTGATTTTACCGTCAGTCGCTTGTTCCCGTTGCCGGATGCCTTTCAATCGTGTGACGGGCAGTGACAAGGTTTTCGGGTTGAATACGCTCAAACTCGTTTGAGGAAGATTCTGCCCGAAACGGCATCGCCGTCTGACCTTGCCTCTGATGTCAAAGCCATACGCTACCTTTGCATCCGACATTGGTAACGAGTGGCTGACGGAATGAACTTCAACTATACCATAGGTTGTTACCTCTGCTACAAGAAACGAACAGTGTAATCGGTGTTTCTTTTGTGGCGGTACTAATTTTACTGATTACAAACTGTCTAAGCAGAACACTTTCTTTACTGCATACTCTGAATGCAATGGCTATAATCATTTCAATGTTATAAATATCATAACTGATGCTTTCCGGTTGTTTGATATACTTCCTCGTTTCAACTTCCTCCAGTTCCTTATTCTTGTAGATGGAATGAATCGCCTTGCGAATATCGTATGAGAACACTCCGAGCAAGTCGGCAATCTCAAACTTTGTCATCCATACAGGTGCAGTAGGCATAGTGACCACACCCGTTTCACTGATTGTTATTACTCCTCTTTCCATACCTATTGCATTACTTTTGCCATCACGTTCTTTACATTATTCATATCTCGCAGAATAGAGGAGTCAAGTACACGGGCATAGTGCTGTGTCATTTTGATGTTGGTATGACCGAGCATTTTCGCTACATTCTCAATACTCACGCCATTGGCAAGGCATACAGAGGTCGCATACGAGTGGCGGGCGACATGTGTGGTCAAGGTCTTGTTTATCAGACATAAGTCTGCAATTTCTTTCAGATAGCTGTTCATTTTCTGATTGCAGGGAACTGGCAGCAATCTGTTTTTCTTTTGGCAAGCCGGATGCTTTGCGTATTTGCGGAGAATCTCCAACGGAATATCAAGCAAGGGAATGTTGCACATGTTCTTCGTCTTTTGGCGAGGCTTACGAATCCATAGGTTGCCATTGGAATCTTCCACGATATGTTCCGGCGCCAGTTGTTGCACATCAATGAATGCCAATCCTGTAAAGGCAGCAAAAATAAAGACATCACGGACAATGGTAATACGCTCTAACGGGAACTCCTTGTGATAAATGGTGAGCAGTTCATCCATTGTCAAGAACTCGCGGATAACTTCTTTCTCATGAAACTTGATGCCAATGAATGGGTCTTTGGTTATCCATTCATTGGCAAGCGCAAGATTGGTTATCTTCTTCAAGCACTTCATATAGCGGATAACCGTATTTTGCTGGCACTCCTTCTCCGTTTTGAGATAGAATTCAAAGGCACGCACCAGTTCGCCATTGACTTCCAATAATGGTAAATCCTCCTTGCCGTATTTCAGTTTGATAAGTTCTGCAAGATAACGCTTGCAACTCTCATAACGGCGGACGGTAATTAAGGCATAGTCCTTCCCGACAAGTTTACGGCATTGGTCGTTATGTTCTTGGATGGTTTGAATGAGAGTGCGGACAACCTCAGGCACTTGGTCTTGCCCGAAGAACTTTTCCTGCAACAGGCGGGCGGTAATGAACCGTCCTTGTTCCTCTAGTTCATTAAAAGTCTGGTAGAGCTTGATTCTTGCGTCCTCAATATAGGCGTTCAAGTCGCAGGATTTGCGGCTTTTCCCTTTGGCGCACTCCTTCGCCTGATTCCACAAGGATGGCTCTATGCTCTTGCGGATGTTGTTTTCCACTCGCGCACCGTTCACGGTGATACGCATACATACGGAGGCTTCCCCGTTTTTCAGCAACTTGGCTTTCTTGATAAAGAAAAGCACATTGAATGAGTCTCTTTTCATGTTCCTACAGTTTTTCGTTGTACAAAAGTAGGAAACCATGCACGCTTTATTGATACGCAAAATACTGCAAATCAGAGAGAAGTAACCCTATTCGGTGGAGATATGTACTCCACCTATTTTGCTCCACCTTTTGGAACACCGGTAACGGTAATATTTTGCCGCTTTTTGCGTTCCGCCGGAAAACAAAAAATCCCGATTTCGCTTGGGGATCAGGATTTTACTATCTTTTGCTTTTCTTCAAAGTGGTGCCACCAGGAATCGAACCGGGGACACAAGGATTTTCAGTCCTTTGCTCTACCAACTGAGCTATGGCACCATTGTTTCTTGTTTGCGGTTGCAAAGGTAGTGAAACTTTTTTAAACTGCAAACTATTTCTAAAAAAAAACACTGATAAAAGCATAAGATGCTTATTATCAGTGTTGTTTAATTAAAATTATTTTTCTTTTAGTGGATTCCAACCTTGCGCTTTCAGCTCAAACTCTTGTCCGTCACGGGTAATCAGGGCACATCCCAGCTCCGGTTTGGTGATGTGACCAATCACTTTTATACCCTCTATAGCCGAAACTCGTTCATGCTCTGTTAAAGGTACAGTAAATAATAGCTCATAGTCCTCACCACCATTTAAAGCACATGTTGTCACATTCATATTCAGTTCTTCCGCCATTACAGCCGTTTGGTAATCAATGGGAATTCTTTCCTCGTAAATGCGACAGCCGGTATCGCTTTGTGAGCATATATGTAGCAGTTCCGAAGAAAGGCCGTCGGAAATATCCATCATAGCGGTGGGCCTGATTCCCGCTTTAGCCAGTTTCTCAATGATATCCTTACGTGCTTCAGGCTTTAACTGACGTTCCAAAATATATTCTTTTCCGGAAAAATCCGGATTTGCTTCTTTTGCTCCTTGGAAAACAGCCTTTTCACGCTCTAGAAGTTGAAGTCCCATATAAGCTCCTCCCAAGTCACCGCTGACACAAATCAAGTCTGTATCTTGTGCGCCGTTGCGATAAACCACTTTGTCCTTGTCCGCTTCACCTATGCAAGTAATACTGATGGCGAGCCCGGTTACGGATGAAGTTGTATCTCCACCCACAATATCTACATGGTGTAGTTCACAAGCCTGTTTTAGCCCATCATAGAACTGTTCTAAATCTTCAATACAAAAGCGTTTGGACAGTGCGATAGAAACTGTGATTTGTTTTGGAGTACCATTCATAGCATAAATGTCCGAGAAGTTTACGATGGCCGATTTATATCCCAAATGTTTCAATGGGGTATAAACCAAATCAAAATGTACCCCTTCCATCAGTAAGTCTGTGGTCACCAATACCTCTTTATCTTTAAATTCCAATACGGCTGCATCGTCTCCCACACCATATTGGGTTTCCGGATTTTTTAACTCGATATCCTTCGTTAGATGTTTAATGAGGCCGAACTCACCTAAGGTCGCTATTTCTGTTCTGTTTATTTCCTGCATGTTCTTAAATTCGATTAATCATTTCACGCATAATGGTAGTCATGCGCGGTTGCGCTTCATCTGCCGCTTTCTGAACCTCTTCGTGTGAAACTTCCACAATTTTTCCCTCCACGCCTAGGTCGGTGATAACCGATACTCCAAACACTTTGATGCCACAATGGTTTGCTACAATAACTTCAGGAACGGTAGACATACCTACGGCGTCAGCTCCAAGAATGTGGAACATCTTGTATTCTGCCGGAGTTTCGAAGGTAGGTCCCTGTGTACCGATATATACTCCTTGTTGTACTTTGATACCTTTTTCTTTAGCGATCTCCAGTGCTTTGTCTATCAGTTCTTTGGAGTAGGCTTCACTCATATCCGGGAAACGGGGGCCGTATTCAATGTTCTTGCCGTGCAACGGATGTTCGGGAAAAAAGTTGATATGATCTCTGATAATCATCAGATCACCAATTTCAAAGTCTGCATTCGTACCTCCAGCTGCATTGGATACGAACAATGTTTTGATGCCTAATTCACGCATCACCCGTACGGGGAAAGTAACTTCTTTCATGGAGTATCCTTCATAGAAGTGGAAACGTCCTTGCATAGCCATGATGTCTTTATTACCTAATTTGCCGAAAATCAATTTACCGCTATGTCCCTCTACGGTTGAAACAGGGAAATTAGGGATATCTTTGTAACTGATCTCGTATTTATCGGTAATTTCGTGTACCAGGCTTCCTAAGCCGGTACCTAATATAATAGCAGTTTCGGGACTGGTATGCATCTTTTCTCTAAGAAAAGTTGCTGTTTCTTGAATTTTTTCTAACATAGTCGGTTATATTTGAGTTAAACAGTTCTTGTTGGTCTTGTAAAAAGGCTACCTCAATGGGCAGCATATATATATAAGGTTTCAGCATTTCGTCCATCAGTGGATGGGCTGCTAGTCGTACAGAGTCTTTTTCAGTGGTGATAATCATGCGTTTACCTTCCGGAAGTTTCATGAAACGCTTCTTTATCAGTTCCATATCTCTTGCTGTAAAGTCATGGTGGTCACTGAAAGCCAGTGACTCAATGTGCTCATTGTATGGTGATAAATCTTGAATGAGTTTTGCTGGGGAGGCTATGCCTGTCACCAATAGGATATGCTTGTCTTTTTCTATCTCTTTTAATGAAACTGCATTCCCTGCTGTAAACAACGGATGCAGCTTGCCGTATGTTAATGTTGTGAAGTAGAGCTGCTGATAGGGGTAAAGTTCCATTTGCTTGCTTAAGACTCTTAAATCCATAGGGGTGATGTCCTTAGGACATTTAGTGACAATGACAATATGTGCCCGGCTTTTTCCGTTTTCAGGTTCGCGCATTCGTCCGGCAGGCAGCAAGGTGTCTTCGCAAATCAGTCGGTGGTAATCTACTAATAAGATGTTTATTCCGGGCTTTACATATCGGTGCTGGAAAGCATCATCCAAAATAATCACTTCTGTTCCAGGGGCGATGTGACTATTGCATAACTGCTCTATGCCATGACAACGGTCCCGGTCTACTGCCATATGGATATCCGGAAACTTCTGTTTCATTTGGAAAGGTTCGTCACCTATCATCTGTACGGACGTATCCGGTCTGGCAAGTACAAAGCCTTTGGATTTGCGTTTGTAGCCGCGGCTTAGTACGGCTACTTTGTAATCTTTCTGCAATAATCTTATCAGGTATTCTGTATGGGGGGTCTTTCCGGTTCCGCCTACGGTGATGTTGCCTACCGAGATGACCGGGATATCAAACTTACGTTCTTTGTATATTCCCCAGTCAAACAATTTATTACGCAGCCATACACCGGTCCCATAAATCCATGAAACCGGATATAGCCACTTGTTTATCTTGATAAGATTACCTTCCATGTGCAATTTATTGGATATTAGGGTCAAACGGCATACGTGCCTGTATACAGTTGGCGTCTTTTATGTTCTCCAGCGCCTTGAAGCTGTTATAATAGCTTCCCAAATATTCTTTAATTTCGCTGTTTATATAATGTTTTTTCTGATTTCCCAGCAGGCTTGCGAAAATATTTTCTTTTTCAGGATAGCCGATAATACTGTAATTTTCGATACCGGCTTGGGTGGCGGCGGCATTCAATGCTTTGTCTATACCTCCCAGCTCGTCTACCAGACCAAGGTCTTTTGCCATGGCACCGGTCCATACACGGCCTTCAGCAACTTTTTCAATAGCCTCTGTAGACATTTTTCTACCTTCAGCGCAACGGTTTACGAACAGCTTGTATCCTCGGTTGACATAGTTCTGCATTAATTCTTGTTCTGATGCATTTAGCGGGCGGGTGAGAACCGGACCTAGGCTGGCACCCAAATCAGCCATTTTATTAGTTTTCACTACATCAAAATTTAGTCCTAAAGTTTCAGTAAACAGTTTCTCACCTGAATACATCATGCCGAATATGCCGATAGAACCAGTCAGCGTAGTCGGGTCAGCGAAAATGCGGTTTGCAGCGCAGGAAATGTAATAGCCTCCTGATGCAGCATAATCTCCCATAGAAACGATTACCGGTTTTTTCTCTTTCAGTCTTACTACTTCACGCCATATTTGATCTGAACCGTATGCGCTGCCACCCGGTGAGTTGACGCGTAATACAACAGCTTTTACGTCATCGTTATCACGTAATTTGCGCAGGTCTTTACACATCTTTTGTACATCAATACAATCTTCTGTGGAACTGCCGGGAGCATCCAGGATCTCGCCGTATGCATAATATACGGCTATTATATTTCCACTTTTGTCTTTGGGCACATTTTTCTTGACGTTTATCATGTCTTCTATGAAAAGACTGTTTAGTTTGTCGTTTTCGTCACGACCGCTTAATTGTTTCAGATAGGAAATAACCTCATCTTTATACATCAGGGTATCTGCCAGTTTGCATTGAATATATTCTTCTGCCTGACAAAAATCCATATATCGGTCAGCATAAGCATTCAGAGTATCTGTCGGGATGCGTCGTGAGTCGGATACATCTGCAAGAATACGATGCCAGACAGATTCTAGACATTCGGTCATCTGTTTGCGGTTGGCCGGACTCATTTCTGTAGCAATAAACGGTTCCACGGCTGATTTGTAAGTGCCCACTCTGAATACCTGTACTTCCAGTCCTAGTTTGGAAACCAGATTTTTGAAGAAAACAGGTTGCATGCCTGCTCCGTGCCATCCAATACTTCCTTGCGGATTGATAATTATTTTATCGGCCACGCTGGAAAGATAATACATCCCCTGTGCATATTGGTCTGCATAAGCAACGATGAATTTGCCGCTTTCTTTGAAATCCAGTAATGCATTGCGTATTTCCTCTAAGGAAGCGTATGATGCTTCCAGATAAGAAGGTTGGATATAAATACCCTTGATTTTGTCATTGTCTTTTGCCTTCTTGATAGAAGCTAGAATGTCATCCAAACCGTATGCTTCAAATTCTTCTCCCAAAAGTTGTTGGAGTGGGTTTTCCTGTACACGTTCGGACAAACTGCCTTTAAAGTCGAGTACGAAGATAGAGTTGTCTTTCACCACCGTTTCAGTATCCGATGAGGCGACTATGCCAACCAGAGTGATAATCCCTAGTATAGTGAACACTACGCCTGCCAGAATGACGCCGATGACGCTGGCAAACGTAAATTTTAGAAAATCTTTCATTGAATGTGTTGTTTTTAATGTTAATAATTAGCTAACAAAAATAGGTTATTGCATTGAAAAAAGCAAAAAAAGTGAACTTCTTTTGTTACCTGTTTGTTCTTCATTTATAATAACCCATAAATACGTTGTTTTATATGACAAAAAGTTTTAAGGAGGCTCTGAAAGCCCGTCGTACATTTTATCGGATCCAAAACAAATCGACATTGTCTGATAAAGAAATAAGAGATTTAATTTGTTTTGCTGTAGAATTTGTCCCCTCAGCTTTCAATTCTCAAACCACTCGTGTTGTGTTATTAACAGGTAAGGCGCATGAAAAGTTGTGGAACATTGTAAAAAATGTCTTGCGTAAGCGAGTTCCGGCTGAGGTATTTGGCAAGACCGAAGAAAAGATTGATGGCTGTTTCGCTTGTGGATATGGTACTATTCTCTATTTTGAAGATATGGCTATCGTTCGCTCTTTGCAGGAAAGTTTCCCCACTTATAAAGATAATTTCCCTATCTGGGCAGAGCAGACCGATGCTATGCATCAGTTGGCAGTCTGGACCATGCTGGAAGATGCAGGAATGGGGGCGTCTTTGCAACATTATAATCCGCTGATTGATGATGAAGTACGTAAAGTTTGGAATTTGTCTGATGACTGGAAATTGATAGCGCAGATGCCATTCGGTGTGCCTGTTGCACAACCGGGCTTTAAGGAAGTGAAGTCATTGGATGAGCGTGTTTTTGAATTTACTGATTAAAATTCATGTCTTATCTTTTGGCTTATTAGGGGAAAATAAGCATCTTTGTGTGCAATAAAAACAAAGATGTGCTATGAAAAAATTATTATCACTTCCCCCTAATCTGGTGGAATGTTTTCATGATATAGAGAAAGCGGACCAGACAGAGTGGTTTTGTACTTCCGATCCTATAGGTAGTAAGCTAGGATCAGGCGGGGGGACTGCATGGCTGTTGGAGGCTTGTTGTCAGAAAGTAGCTCCTGACAGCGATTTTCTTACTTGGCTGGGAAAAGAAAAACGTATTTTACTTCATGCAGGCGGGCAGAGTCGTCGTTTGCCCGGATATGCGCCATCCGGCAAAATTCTTACTCCCATTCCTGTATTCCGGTGGGCCAGAGGACAACGGCTGTCACAAAATCTGCTTTCCCTCCAGCTCCCTTTATATGAACAAATCATGGAGAAAGCTCCGTCTTCTCTTCATACATTGATTGCAAGTGGAGATGTTTATATCCGTGCGGGCCAACCGCTTCAGACTATTCCTGATGCGGATGTGGTGTGTTACGGTTTATGGGTAGATCCTAATCTGGCAAAAAACCATGGTGTTTTTGTTTCTTCACGGGCTACTCCCGATAAGCTTGATTTCATGCTTCAAAAACCTTCGGTGGAGGAATTGGGGAAATTAATGCAAACCCATCTTTTTCTGATGGATATCGGAATTTGGCTGTTAAGTGACCGTGCGGTTAGTCTGTTGGTAAAACGATCTTATAAGGAAGGAAAACTCTCTTATTATGACATGTATTCTGATTTCGGACTTACATTGGGAGAGCACCCGCGTATGATGGACGATGAACTTAACAAGCTGAGTGTGGCTATTCTGCCGTTGCCCGGAGGGGAGTTTTATCATTACGGAACCAGTCGTGAACTTATTTCTTCTACATTGGCAGTACAAAATCTGGTAAACGACCAGCGGGAGATTATGCACAAGAAGGTAAAACCGCATCCGGCCATGTTTGTTCAAAATGCTGAGGTAGGTTATCAACTTACCTCACAAAATTCGGAAATATGGATAGAGAACAGTTATGTAGGAGCAGGATGGAATATCCATCACCAGACCATCATAACAGGGGTTCCCGCTAATAATTGGAACCTAGAGGTTCCGTCCGGTGTGTGTATTGATGTGGTTCCTTTTGGAGAATCTGGCTATGTAGCGCGTCCATACGGCTTCAATGATACTTTCAAGGGAGCTTTGGCTAAGGAAGAAACATATTATCAAGGAATGTCTGTAGGTGAGTGGTGTGCTGTACGCGGCATTTCGGTGGAAGAAATAGAAAACGGTCACGACTTGCAGGCCGCGCGTTTGTTTCCGGTTTGCTCATCTGTAGAGGAATTGGGAGCAGTTATGCGCTGGATGGTCTCTGAACCGGCATTACAGCAAGGAAAAGAAATATGGCAACGCTGTCGTAAGTTATCTGCCGATGATATATCTGCTTATTCTAATCTTTATCGTCTGGCAGAACAGCGTGAAGCTTTCCGGATAAAGAATTGGCCGGCATTGGCGCATAATTATGAACGAAGTGTCTTTTATCAGCTAAATTTGGAGAATGCTGCTGGAGAATTTGCTCGGTATGATCTGTCGTTGCCTGAGCCTTTATCAGAATCGGCTCCGCTGATGACACGTATCAGTGATAATATGTTCCGTGCCCGGGTGCAGCAGCTTAAGGGGCTGGCTTATCGGGAATATGAGAATGAGGCTTTTCGTTTGATGCGCGACGGACTTACTGCTTCGGCTTTAGCCAAGAGGCAGCAACCGCATTTGTCAGTGTACTCCGATCAGATTGTCTGGGGGCGTAGTCCGGTCCGTATTGATCTGGCCGGCGGATGGACGGATACTCCACCTTATTGCTTGAATGAAGGGGGGAATGTGGTGAATATTGCTATTGAGTTGAACGGGCAGCCTCCTCTACAAGTTTACGTGAAACCCTGTCGGGAGTATAAGATAATTCTTCGTTCTATAGACTTAGGCGCTATGGAAGTGGTTACAACTTACGGGGAGGTAAGGGATTTCATGCAAGTGGGATCCCCATTCTCTATACCTAAAGCGGCATTGGTGCTGGCAGGTTTCCAGCCGGGCTTTTCCACCGAATCGTATGTTTCATTGGAAGAGCAGTTGAAGGCGTTTGGCTCCGGAATGGAAATCACTCTGCTTTCTGCGATTCCTGCGGGCTCCGGTCTGGGTACAAGTTCTATTCTTGCATCAACTGTGCTGGGGGCAATCTCTGATTTTTGCGGACTGAACTGGGATAAGAACGAGATATGTAACCGTACGCTTATTTTGGAACAGTTACTGACTACCGGAGGGGGGTGGCAAGATCAATACGGAGGTGTGCTTCGTGGAGTGAAATTATTGCAGACTCATGCAGGTATGGATCAGAGTCCGTTAGTGCGCTGGTTGCCCGATTATTTGTTTACAGGTGGCGAATATCAGAAGTGCCATTTGCTTTATTACACGGGAATTACCCGTACAGCCAAAGGAATTTTAGCTGAAATCGTGCGTAGCATGTTCCTCAACTCCACAGAGCATTTGTCTATACTTGGCGGTATGAAGGGGCATGCTCTTGACTTGTACGAAGCCATTCAGCGTGGGAATTTCGATGAAATGGGGCGTTTGGTTGGTAAAAGCTGGAAGCTGAACCAAGCGTTGGATCCCGGCACTAATCCCGAGGCAGTTGAGACTATCATTCGCCGGATTGATGATTATTGCCTGGGATATAAATTGCCAGGTGCGGGGGGAGGCGGCTATCTTTATATGGTGGCTAAAGATCCTGAGGCTGCTATACGTATTCGAAGTATTCTTACTCAGAACCCACCCAACAGTTGTGCCCGTTTCGTTGATATGGCTTTGTCCGACAAAGGCTTGCAAATTAGCCGAAGCTAGTTATAACTGAATAGAGTTGGGAAACCAGCCGGGTGATATTTTCTTTAGCAAACTCCGGTTCCATTGCCTTCTCCAGGGTGATGGGGCCGGGGGCTATAGAGAATATACCTTTGAATCCCGCTTTGTTTAATTCCGGCAGGTTTTCTATACTGCCTGCCAGTACAATAACGGGAATATGTTCTTTTTGTGCTTCCTTTAGTATTCCGTATGGTACTTTTCCCATAGCTGTCTGCCGGTCTGCTTTTCCCTCGCCCGTAATAATGAGGTCTGCTCCTTTTATTTTTTCGGAGAAGTCGATGGCTTTCAATAATAATTCTGTTCCCGGTTTTAGCTCTGCGTTAAAAAAAGCCAGTAGTCCACCACCCATGCCTCCGGCTGCACCTGCACCGGGGTAGTTCGTGATATCTTTTCCTGTCGTTTTCTTTATAACTTCGGCTAATGATTGCATGCCTTCATCCAGTCTTTGCACCATATTTGAATCGGCTCCTTTTTGTTGTGCAAAGATATATGCCGCTCCGTCAGGGCCGTAGAAAGGGTTGGCTACATCACATGCTACCATGAAGTGTGTTTCTCTTAATGCGGGATGAATACCGGATGTGTCTATGTTTGCCACGGCTTCCATTATTTGGCCTCCTGTACCTAAGGTATGCCCTGATTTGTCTAGAAAGCGGAAACCTAGTGCCTGTAGCATTCCTAATCCTGCGTCATTAGTCGCGCTTCCGCCAATACCGATTATAAAATTTCTGCATCCTTTGTTTAATGCGTCTTTTATCAATTCTCCTGTACCAAAGGTTGTTGTCAGCATAGGATTTCTTTGTTCAATAGGTACGAGAGGTAGTCCGCTGATGGCAGCCATTTCTATAATAGCTGTTCTGCCATTGCCGGACAGACCGTAATGTGTTTTTGCCATTTTCATTAGCGGTCCATGTGCCGATAAGGTTATATATTTCCCTTTAGTGGCTGTGATGAGTACGTCCAGTAAACCTTCACCGCCATCAGCGATGGGAATAACTGAAGTGTGGCAGAAAGGATTTATGCTTTTGATACCTTTTTCGGCAGCTTTTCCTGCTTCTGCTGAAGTTAGACAGCCTTTGAATGAATCGATGGCGATAATTATTTTCTTCATTGTATATCTTTATATAGTGCAAATCTACTGAAAACTTTTCTTCTTTAAATAGAACAGGTTGTCTTTTATTTGTGGATTGGAATATGTGTAGCTTGATGGATAAAGTAGATGTTTTTTGCTTTTGTCTGGGTGTAAGTATTGGTTCTTGAAGTTGATGGTGTTTCCGAACAACCGTCGAGATGTAAGAAAATGATTTTTTTTCTTCTCGGCATTTTTCTCCTACAGTTTTTCCCCAGTGTTTGCGGAGTCAGCACTTTTGAGAGCTC
>ENA-OPXB01001004-OPXB01001004.1-human-gut-metagenome-genome-assembly--contig:-NODE-1004-length-17013-cov-1.835417_pt1 | contig 17013 bp, 13 predicted proteins | sample MGYA00241516_ERZ502024 | MGnify/ENA primary metagenome ERZ502024 (study PRJEB25962, sample SAMEA2041926) | human gut metagenome | biome: human gut; feature: human-associated habitat; material: faeces...
GACGTACACTTCACCCGGACAACATGGCAGCAGGTCCTGCTTCCTACGGTATGACTGATACACTTGGACGTATGCATTCTGACGCTCAGTTCGCAGGATCTTCTTCCGTACCGGCTCACGTAGAGATGATGGGTCTTATCGGCGCTGGAAACAACCCGATGGTTGGTATGACAGTTGCTGTAGCTGTTTCCGTACAGGAAGCTGCTGACGCTGGCAAGTTCTGATTTCAGATAACGAAAAATAGTGGGAAAGGCTGTAAACCTTAGGGTTTATGGCCTTTTTCTTTTTGCTCTGCAATAGAAAAAAATATTCTCAAAAAGTGCGAAAACAGTAATAGCGAACACGTAGCTAACATTTTGTGGGAATTTATGAAATATTTTTTGGAGAAATTCATAAAATAAATCAAAGCGGCAGGGGAGATACGGAGAATATTTATGGAAGCGCTTGTGGATTATATTAAACCGGAATTGCTGATCACAGCGATCGCTTTGTATTTTATGGGGATCGCACTGAAGGAGGCTCAGGCTGTGAAGGACAAATATATTCCGCTGATACTGGGGTGTGCAGGGATCCTTATATGCGGAATTTATATTTTTGCTACCTGTTCCTGTAAAAATGCACAGGATATTGCAATGGCAGTATTTACATCCACGACACAGGGAGTCCTGGTGGCGGGGCTTTCTACATATGTGAACCAGCTGATCAAACAGCTGGAAAAAGATGAATAATGGATTTTGTAAGGTAGTTTCAGATACTTGCAGCAGCTGCAGGAATTTATGCGCCAGAAGAAAGCCGTTCAGAACAGGATGCAGGTAATTTGCGGAAATGTCATAATTGAGAGTAGGAGAAAATATATCATAAAAAGGAAGGATACATCATGCATGAGCAGATGTATCCTTCCTTTTTGAATTGGTTATTTATGCATTTTTCAGTGCCTGTTCCAGATCTTTGATAATATCATCCACATTTTCGATACCGATGGAAAGACGGATCATTCCAGGAGAAACTCCTGCTTCAACCAACTGCTCGTCGTTCATCTGGCGATGTGTATGGCTGGCTGGGTGAAGGACCATAGTGATGGAGGCGGCAACGTGAGTTGCGATGGTGGCAAGCTTCAGACTGTCCATAAAACGGACTGCTGCATCACGGCCACCGGTCAGTTCAAAGGAGATAACGCCGCAGGTATGACCATCCTTCATATATTTCTGAGCCAGTGCGTGATATTTATCCTCCGGAAGTCCTGCGTAATTTACATGAGAAACCTTTTCGTGTGCGTTCAGGTATTCTGCAATCTTCTGGGCGTTGGAGCAATGGCGTTCAACACGCAGCGGAAGCGTTTCCAGACCGAGGTTCAGAAGGAAGCAATTCATCGGAGACGGAATAGAGCCCAAATCACGCATCAGCTGGGAAGTAGCCTTAGTGATGTAAGCTTTTTTTCCGAACTGCTTTGTATAGATAACGCCGTGATAGGATTCATCCGGCTCTGTCAGGCCGTGATATTTATGGCCGTAGGCATCCCAGTCGAAGTTACCGCTGTCGACAATGGCGCCGCCTACCTGAACGGCATGTCCGTCCATATATTTGGTGGTGGAGTGGGTAACGATATCTGCACCCCACTCGAAGGGACGGCAGTTTACCGGTGTGGCAAAGGTGTTATCCACAATAAGAGGCACGCCGTTTTGGTGTGCAACGTGTGCAAATTTCTCGATATCAAGAACTACCAGAGCCGGATTGGCGATAGTTTCTGCAAAGAGAACCTTTGTGTTCGGTTTGAATGCGGCAGCGATCTCTTCTTCTGTTGCATCGGTATCAACAAAGGTGCAGTCAATGCCAAGTTTCTTGAAGGTGACGGCAAGAAGGTTGAAGGTTCCTCCGTAAATGGTAGAAGCGGCAACAACGTGATCGCCTGCCTCACAGATATTAAATACTGCGTAGAAGTTGGCTGCCTGTCCGGAAGATGTCAGGATCGCAGCAACACCGCCCTCCAGATCTGCGATCTTTGCGGCTACGGCATCGTTAGTCGGGTTCTGGAGACGGGTGTAAAAATATCCGTCTGCCTTCAGATCAAATAACTGGCCCATTTCGTCGGTGGTGTCATATTTGTAAGTGGTGCTCTGATAGACAGGAAGTGCACAGGGCTCGCCTTTGGATGGGGTATAGCCGGAGTGGATACATTTAGTCTCTAAATTATAATTGCTCATAGGGATAAGTCCTTTCTGCTGTGTTTTTCGTATGAATTTAACCGAATCAGGGAAGTTTGCTGCTTCAGATGCGGATACCCCATTGATCTGGATTAAGGAAGCTTCCTGTATTTCCGGATACTTCATTCCTGTATTATGCGTTTCAGGGATTTCTGAGAGAAGCTTTGATCCTTGTAGTTCGGCTAAATAAAGTATGAAAAGTGCATTTGTGTATTTTAAATAAAACTACATATAAGTATAACTCTTTATGTGTTGAAATACAACAATATTCTACATAAACTCCACTGTGGTATAAGGGAAATAAAATGTTGCGTTCTGGTGCACATAATAAAATGCTACATGATCAACGTTCGTAATAAGCATAGTAAGTCATTTTATATATGCGGAAATTTGAGCGAAGGTCGGAAAAATACTGTAAAACAAACAAAATATGTGAATAAAGTAACAAATAGTGAAAATCGCATAAAAACAAAATAGATATTTTGTACAAAAAAGATATTGCGTTCACGTGCACAAGATGATAATATAACATCATCAAAAAGAACACAAAAACAGAAAACAATAAACAATAAAAAATGAACGGAGGAATTTAAAATGTTAAGAGTAGGAGTTATCGGATGCGGCGGAATGGGAAGAGATCATATCAGAAGACTGACAGAGAAGATCCAGGGAGCAGAAGTAGTAGCTGTTTCCGATGTATTTGAGGAAAGTGCCAAGAAAGCAGCCGAGATCTGCGGAGCAAAAGTCTATGCAGACAGTAAGGAGCTCATCAATGCAGAGAACGTAGATGCAGTATTTATCGTATCTCCGGGCTTCGCACATGTAGATTCTCTTCTTCAGGCGATCGAGGCCGGCAAGAGGATTTTCTGTGAGAAACCATTATGTACAACTGCTGAGGACTGCCTGAAAGTAGTAAAGGCAGAGGAGGCAGCCGGCAAACATCTCATCCAGCTTGGATTTATGAGACGCTATGACAAGGGATATCAGCAGATCAAGGAAGCACTTGCAACCGGAGAATACGGCGAGCCGCTGATCCTTCACTGTACACACAGAAATCCAGAGGTAGGTACCAATTACAATACACCAATGGCTGTGCACGATACCGCAATCCATGAGATCGATGTCCTTCACTGGCTTGTAGATGATGAGTATGAATCAGCACAGGTAGTAATGCCAAGAGTGACGAAATATTCCCACTCTGAGCTGAAGGATCCGCAGATCATGATGCTCCGTACTAAAAAAGGTGTATGCATTGATGTAGAAGTATTTGTAAACTGCAAGTTTGGATATGACATCAACTGTGAAGTTGTATGTGAGGACGGTGCACTGAAAATGGCACAGCCGGCTTATCCGTCTATCCGCAAGAATGCGGCAGTGTCCACTGCTATTGACACAGACTGCTTCGTAAGATTTAAAGACGCTTATGATAAAGAGGTTCAGGACTGGGTTGATAACGCAGAGGCAGGAGTGATCACAGGACCGAATGCATGGGATGGATACCTGGCAGCGATCACAGCAGATGCTCTTGTAAAAGCGCAGGAAACCGGACAGATCGAGAAAATCGTTTCAGCAGTTGAGAAGCCGGAATTTTATAAATAAATATATTTTACGAGCTCTACCTCATCAAGTGTGAGTTATCATACCAACTTATTGCTACAGACTTCCCCAATGAGTCTGCGGCGGCAGTTACCGGCAGGATCCGATTCCGCTTCGGCTTTGTTGAAAATGCAGTGGAAAACCTGCCGGTGAGATTAACTGGAAAAATTGGCTGAAAAGTAAAAACATATGGAGGGTATTGAAGATGAAATTAGGATTTAATGAAGCAACTGCACTGGAATGTAAAGGACAGTCTCTTATGGCAGACCTGGAGATGTGCGAGAAATATGGTTTTGATTATATTGAGATCCGCTTTGACTGCGTAAAGGACTATCTTAAAGAGCATACACTGGAAGAACTTGCAGACTGGTTTAAGAATCATCATCTGAAACCATGGGCATACAACACTTTGATCTTCTTTAACCAGAGAGATGAGGCAGGGGAAAAAGAGATTGACGAAGAAGTTGATTTTATCCTGAAGGTTTCCAAAGCAATTGGAATGAAAATGCTGATCACCGTTCCAAGCTTTGATGTAAAAGACAAATCTGTCAGTGAGATCAAAGAAGAAGCAGTTGCACGTCTTCGTTATCTTTCCGATAAGGTTGGCGCGGATATGAAGATCTCCTTGGAGTTCTGTGGTGCACCGAACTGCTCCATCAACCAGTTTGGAACAGCCTATGATGTGGTAAAAGCAGTAGACAGAGATAATGTAGGCGTTACCGTGGATACCTTCCATTTCCATGAGATGTGCTCCCGCCTTGAGGACCTGAGAGCTGCTGATGGCAAGAAGATTTTTGCATACCATTTAAATGACTGTGAGGATCTTCCGCTTGGCTCCTGCGGAGACGACAAGAGACTGTGGCCGGGTGAGGGTGTTGTAGATCATGCAGGAATCGCAGCTGCACTGAAGGAGATCGGTTTTGATGGCGTTTGCACCATCGAAGAGTTCCGTCCGGAATACTATGCAATGAGCCATGAGGACAACGTGAAAAAGGCTGCGGAAGTTACCAGAGACTTTGTGCAGAAATATTTCGGATAATTCATTCAGAAAGGTCCGACCTTAAACCGATAGGAGGTAGATACTATGGCTGGTAAGGGAATCCCTGAATTGTTGAATTACAAGCAGAAGGGGAAAGACTTGAATGAATTCATCAAGGTTCCGTTGTCGGAAAAGCTGGCATACTGTTTTGGTGATCCGGCACTGACCTTGATGTATACCATGACTACAACTCTGCTGATCTATTTTTATACCAACGTTGTTGGAATATCAGCAGGTGCGGTAGGAATGATCATGCTTTTGTCCCGTGTTTTTGATGGATTTTCCGATGTGCTGATGGGAACTATTATCGACCGGACTCATTCCAAGTATGGAAAAGCCAGGATCTGGATCTTAAGACTTGCGGTTCCTTATGCGCTGGCAGCGGTGCTTCTTTTTACCATGCCGCCGCTTGGAAACATGGGAAAGATCATCTATGCTTTTGTTACCTATAATATCATGAATACGGTTGTATACACTGCTATCAGCCAGCCATTCCATGCACTGGGATCTCTGATGAGCCGTGACCGTCGTGAACGTGATGTGATCTGTAACATCCGCATGGTATTGTCGATCACAGCAAGTATGATCATTACTGCGTTCACACTGCCGCTGATCAATATCGTAGCGAATATTACCGGCAATCAGCAGATGGCCTGGATCCTGGTAACTGCCGGCTATGCGATCATTTCTGTCGGCGTACTTATAAATACTTATATGGTCTGTACAGAGCGTGTTTCTGCAGCAAAACAGGAAAAGGAAGATATTCCTTTTGTGGAAGCATTTAAAGCAACCGTTACCAACCGGTATTTCCTTATCGCTCTGGGGCTGATGATCTTTTATACCGCATATCAGATCATTATCGGAACGGACCTTACCTATTACTGCCAGTATGTACTCGGAAATGTAGACCTCGTCATGCCTCTTTCCGCAGCTGAGAAACTGGCAACTGTGGCAGGAATTGCCCTTCTGCCGAAGGTGCTTCCCCGCTATGGAAAAAGAAATCTCATCTGTGCCGGCTGCATCCTGGGCGTTGCAGGACAGCTTCTGTTCCTGATGAATATTACCAGTGTTTCGCTTGGTGTTGTAACCTGTATCATGAGAGGTATCGGAATCGCACCTTTCTATGGGGTGCAGTATTCTCTTCCAAGTGATGCAATTGAGTATGGCCAGTGGAAAACAGGCAAGCGTGTGGAGGGGCTGATGTTCTCATCTATGAGCATGGGGCAGAAAGCCGGTTCCGGACTGACTTCTGCTATCATGGGAGGAATTCTTTCCGCGGCATACTTTGACGGAACAAAGGCGACAGCGGCAGAGCAGTCTGCAGAGGCAATCCGCGTGATCAAGGGATTTTATCTGTATGTTCCGATAGCAATCTGGGTAGTGATGTTTGTGATCGCAGCATGCTACCAGCTGGACAAAGTTTATGACAAAATGATGCGTGAACTGATCCAGCGAGAATCGGGAGAGGAAAGCGGCTCTGTGCCGGGCGAGATTCAGTCCATGCCGTTACCGGAAGCTTCCGGTAACCGGATCAACGTGGCAATTGGAAGACTGTATGGCAGCAGTGGAAGAAAGATTGCTGAGGATGTTGCAAAAGCACTGGACTGCAAGGTTTATGATCGCCAGATCATCTGTCTTATGGCAGAAAAGTTCGGTATGGAAAAAGCAGATTTGGAAAGTGTAAGGCAGTATCTGGATTCCTACAATTATGAGGATTCTGAGCTTACATTTTCCCCGTATGGACATTCATCGGCAGGTGCGGCAGCAGATTATACAGGTGTTCAGATGTTTGAGGTGCAGAGCCGGATCATCCGTGAGCTTTCTGAGAGAAGACCAGGTGTATTCCTGGGAAGATGTGCCAACTATGTGCTTCGTGGAGAGCCGCATACATACAGCTTTTTCGTTTATGCAGATGATGCTTACCGGGAAAAAGAGGGCCAGGAATATTATAAAGGCCAGTCTCTTGGAGAACTGAAGAAACGTGATCAGATTCGAAATGAATACTATGAGAAGTTTACCGGAATCCGCAGAGACGATCCCCATTATTACGATATGGTGATCAATGTATCCAAAACAGGTGTAGCCGGAGCGGCCAGCCTGATCCTGGATTATATCCGGAATAAAGAAGAGGAAAAAGGAGGGAATGCATCATGAAGATCGCATTTGACGTAGATGTTCTTGCAAAACAGATGGATATCAACCGTATGGTCCATCAGGTGGCGGACTGGGGATATAAATATATTGAACAGTCTCCGCATCCGAGGATCAATCCGTTCTATAAGCATCCGCTGTTTTCAAAAGAGTGTGAGCAGGAATACAGACAGGCTCTTAAAGAGACTGGCGTTGAGATTTCGTCCTTTATCGTGGTGTATCGCTGGTCTGGTCCGACGGAGGAACAGAGACAGTTTGCAGTTGCAAACTGGAAACGGATGATCCAGATCGCCGGAGATATGGGAGTGAAGGTTATCAATACAGAGCTTTCGGGTGATCCGAACCAGCAGGAAATCTGCAATGGAATGTGGTTTAGATCCATGGAGGAATTACTTCCGCTGATTGAGCGTGAGGGTATCCGTGTGGAGATCCAGTCTCATCCTTATGATTTCTGTGAGCTGAATAATGAGACCTGTGATATGGTGAAATCCTTCCGTTCTCCAAACCTTGGTTATGTGTATTCTTCTCCTCACGGCTTCTTCTACGATGAGGGCAAAGGAGATGTGCGGTCCATGCTGAAATATGCGGGAGATGAACTGACCCATGTACTTTTTGCGGATACCTTTAACCAGACCATGGACTGCAGATACATTTTAAATCCACCGTGGCTGAATGGTCGTGGAAAAGCGGATGTGACGGTGCATCAGCATCTTGCAATGGGTGAGGGTGATGTGGATTTTGATGGTATTTTTGAAACATTGAGAGAAATGGATTTTGCCAGCAAGCAGCTGAAACCGGATGCACCGAAAGCCGGCGGCGATAACATTGCCTGCGTTTCCCTGTTTGGTTTTCCGGAAAAGATGGATAAGCAGGCACCGGAAGCAAGAGAGCGGATTGAGAGAGAACTGCTGGGGAAGTGATCGGGTGATCGCGGCAGATCAGAAAGAAAACTGCAATAAATGAGCAGCTGACAGTACGCAGAACGGTGAATAAGACTGATAAAATAATGAATGTGTGCAGAAACACGGTTTCCAGGATGAAAGTTTCATTGTGGAAACCGTGTTTTTTGATGTCTTTCTTTACAAAAAAACTTTACATATATCAAACAACTGTCTTGTCATATGTAAAGGACTGTGGTATTATGTGTAAGATGTTTTGAAAAAAGTTACATGTTAATAAAAAAGCAGATCAGAAGCATCTGCATAATAAAGACTAGTACAGCGAAAATTAAGTTTCTGCTATATTGACGCAGCAGATGAAAAATCAGACAAGTCAATATGGCGGTTACTTAATATTCGCTGTACTAGAAAGCAAAAGCAGGAACTCAAAAAAGAAATCCTGCAGGAAAGGTGAAAGATAATGACAGTTGCAGAAGAAATCCAGAAATTAAAAAAAGAAAAAGATGCCATCATCCTTGCACACTACTACGTGCGTCCCGAAGTACAGGATGTAGCTGATTATATAGGAGATTCCTTTTATCTCAGCAAGATCGCAGCCAGTGCGAAAGAGAAGACGATCGTGTTCTGTGGAGTAGGATTTATGGGAGAGAGTGCGAAGATCTTAAGTCCGGATAAAACTGTTCTGATGCCTGCCATGGATGCAGACTGTCCGATGGCTCATATGGCAACAGAAGAAGGCATCCGCAAGGTGCGAGAGGAATATGACGATGTGGCAGTTGTCTGTTACATTAATTCCACAGCAGCATTGAAGGAGCTTTCTGATGTATGTGTTACTTCCGCAAATGCAGTAAAGATCGTAAAAGCGCTTCCGAACAAAAACATCTTTTTTATCCCGGACAGAAATCTTGCACATTTTATTGCAGAACAGGTTCCTGAGAAGAACTTTATTTATAACGAAGGTTTCTGTATTGTCCATGAATTTATGGATCCGGAAGAAGTAAAAGCAGCAAAAGAAGCGCACCCGGATGCACTGGTTCTGGCACATCCGGAATGTCCGCAGACAGTTCTGAAACAGGCTGATTACATCGGAAGCACATCCGGAATCATTAAATATGCACAGGAAAGTGACAATAAAGAGTTTATCATCTGCACAGAATGTGGCGTTCAGTACAAGTTGGAAACTACCTGCCCGGATAAAAAATTCTACTTCACAGAAACCGTACCGGTCTGCAAAAACATGAAAAAAGTATTTCTGGAAAAAGTTCTCCACGTTCTGAAAACCGGGGAGAATGAGGTTCATGTAACAGACGAGACACGTGAAAACGCGAAGAGACCGCTGGAGCGGATGCTGGAACTGGCAAAATAAATAAAACACATTTGTATAAAAGATTTGTCTGAGTTGGCTGAAAAGAGAAATCAAGACAGAGAGGCGAAAAGCAATGAGAATTAAAACAGACGTAGTGATCGTGGGAACAGGTGTTGCAGGTATGTTCAGTGCCTTGAAGCTTCCGCGGGACAAAAAAATCGTGATCATCACAAAAGAGGATATGAGGAGCAGTGATTCTTTCCTGGCCCAGGGCGGGATCTGTGTGCTCCGTGATGAAAACGATTACGACAGCTATTTTGAAGACACCATGAAGGCAGGACATTACGAAAACAGAAAAGAGTCGGTAGACATTATGATCCGAGGCTCCAGAGACATCATTAATGACCTTGTCGGATATGGCGTGGATTTCAAGATGGATGGAGATGATTTTGCCTATACAAGAGAAGGTGCACATTCCAGACCGAGGATCCTTTATCATGAGGATATCACAGGAAAAGAAATTTCCGAAAAACTGCTCCAGCAGGTCCTGAAGCTTGAAAATGTAACAATTCTGGAATATACTACCATGCAGGATATTCTTGTGGAAAATGGCAAATGTACAGGTCTGAAGGCAGTTTCCGCAGAAGCGAACAGAGCACGTCTTGAAGCTATGGAAGCCGAAGAAGCGGTGAAGACCCAGGAAGAGATCCAGCCGGGCGGAGAGATCCCGGTAGAGATTTATGCACAGGATACGATCCTGGCCAGCGGCGGGATCGGAGGAAGATATGCGCATTCCACCAACTATCCGCATCTCACAGGGGATGCTCTTGATATTGCAAAAAAACACAATGTGCGTCTGGAACATCTGGATTATGTGCAGATCCATCCGACAACGCTGTATTCCAAGAAACCGGGCCGCAGATTCCTGATCTCAGAATCGGTCCGCGGAGAAGGCGCAGTACTTTATAACAGCAAAAAAGAGCGTTTTGTCAATGAACTTCTTCCAAGAGATGTAGTAACAAATGCGATCCGGGAAGAAATGAAAAAAGAAGGAACAGACCATGTATGGCTTTCCATGGAAAATATTGATAAAGATACGATCCTGAATCATTTTCCGAATATTTATCAGAGGTGTCTGGAAGAAGGCTATGATGTGACAAAAGAATGCATCCCTGTTGTTCCTGCTCAGCATTATTTCATGGGCGGTATCTGGGTGGATTCTGACAGCAAGACCAGCATGGACCAGCTTTATGCAGTGGGAGAAACCAGCTGCAACGGTGTACATGGCGCGAACAGACTGGCAAGTAATTCCCTGCTGGAGAGCCTTGTATTTGCAAAACGTGCAGCCAAAGCAATCTCAGCAGAAAAGAAAAGTGCTGCAGGTGCGGCATAAATGCAGCCGGAATATAAATATCCGTATTATGAAAGACAGGAGCAGCCTTGCTTTGGAGAACAGGGCTGCTGTGATAATTAAGAAAGAGAAGGGATTGTAAAATGAATAAGATCACAATGACACTTCAGGTAGATCACCTGATCCTGGAGGCTTTAAAGGAAGATATTTCAAGCGAAGACGTTACCACAAACTCTGTTATGAAAGAAGCAGTTCCGGGAGAGGTAGATCTGATCTGTAAAGAGGATGGAATCATTGCGGGACTGGAAATCTTCAGCCGTGTATTTACGCTTCTGGATGCTGACACAAAAGTAGAATTATTCTGCAAGGATGGCGACGAAGTAAAAAAAGGCCAGAAGATGGGAAAAGTTACCGGTGATATCCGTGTACTTCTCTCCGGTGAGCGTGTAGCCCTCAATTATCTTCAGAGAATGAGCGGAATTGCAACTTATACCCATTCCGTTGCATCCCTTCTTGAAGGAACCGGCATCACCCTTCTGGATACAAGAAAAACCACACCGAACATGCGTATTTTTGAAAAATATGCAGTACGTGTAGGCGGCGGCCAGAACCACAGATATAATCTTTCAGATGGAGTTCTTTTGAAAGACAATCACATCGGAGCTGCAGGAAGCGTAAAGAAAGCTGTCGAGATGGCAAAAGACTACGCACCATTTGTAAGAAAGATCGAAGTAGAAGTTGAGAATCTTGAGATGGTAAAAGAAGCAGTAGAAGCCGGAGCAGATATCATCATGCTTGATAATATGTCAACAGAAGAGATGCAGGAAGCAATCAAGATCATTGACGGAAGAGCCGAGGTAGAATGTTCCGGAAATGTAACAAAAGAAAATATCGGACTCCTGACAGCTCTTGGGGTTGATTATATTTCCAGCGGTGCCTTGACACATTCCGCACCGATCCTTGATATCTCCATGAAAAATCTTCACGCTGTAGAGTAAATGTGACGGTAAAAGAACAATTACAAGTAGAGATTTCAATTTAGAAAGGAAGCGGCATGATGACAGGATCAGAGAGAAGAACTGCCATTATAAATCAGATAAAGACAAGCTCAGTGCCGGTACCGGGAAAGGCACTGGCTGCGCAGTTTGAAGTAAGCCGTCAGGTAATCGTGCAGGATATTGCGCTCATTCGTGCCGCAGGACACGATATTATCTCTACGAACAGAGGATATATTTTGCACGAATCACATTTAGTGGAAAGAACCTTCAAAGTGAAGCACACCGATGAACAGATCAAGGACGAGCTTTACGCAATCGTAGATCTCGGCGGAAGAGTTCGTAACGTGATGGTGAATCACAAAGTCTACGGACATATTGAGGCCATACTAAATGTCGATTCCAGACGAAAAGCAGAAGAATTCATTGATGATATCAGAAACGGAAAATCAACTCCATTGAAAAATATCACATCCGATTATCATTATCATGTAGTAGAAGCGGATAGTGAAAAGACATTGGATATGATTCAAGAAGCACTGGAAGAAAAAGGATTTTTACTGGAGCAAGAAGAGTGGGAGAAAGAGCTTTTTGCAAAGTAAAGATTTATCGTAGGGATTCTTTTTCGAGTGCGGACGAAATCAGATAGCGCTTATAAAGTTTCTTCTAATAGACAGCCATTGAGGGATTGATGCAGGCTCCGGGTTCTGTATACAGGAAAGACTAAGAAAAACGAAAGATTACTAAAAACAAAGCAATGTTCGGCAAACTCGCTGCCGCTTCAGACAGCTGCCTCGCATTGCTTTAACGTAACCTTCCGTTTTTTAAGTCTTTCCAAGCACACAGAACAGTCACCTGAATCAATCCCTCAATGTCTGTCTATCGGTAAGTTTTCAGTGCTATCTGATTTCTGCTCTCTCGAAAGAAGAACTCTACTTGAGAAGTAGACGCACCGGATGTTCTATAGAATGATTCCCATTTCTTAAGCGTATTTACTTTAATAAAATTTAGCGTAGAAGACGATCCTTTTTCAGTAAACAGAAAACAGAAAATATGAACTTCGAGAAGTTTATGTTAGAAGGATGGTACAGGGACGAAGACGAATGTGGAGCATGCTTGCTCATACTTGAAAAACAATGGATTGCGTTAAAGAAAGGATTGACAACTGTCTGAGCGGCAGCGAGTTTGTCAATCCTTTCTTTGCTTTTAGCAGTCTGTTGTTTTTCCTAGTATGAACAGTATGCGTAACCCTGAGTCGGCGTTCCTGTATCATTCTTCTAACAATCGACTTCCTAAAATAATATTTTCTGTTTTCGTCCGTATATCAGTAAAATGATTTCTAAGCTAAATTTATATTTAGATAGTCTCTCCATTTTTATATTTCTGAAGTACATTCTGGATACGCTCATTCGGACTGAGAATCTCGCTCAGTGATCCGTCATGATTCAGAGTATCAATGATCAGAGCAATGTACTTGCTCATATCACAGTTGATATAATATGGTTTTGAAAGAAGGTTTGGTGTCTGATAGATGAGGTTTGTTGTCAGGATACCATCAATAATACCTTCTTCATAAGCTTTGTCAAACTTCTCCATTCCGTTAGTAAACAGACCAAAAGTAGCAGCGGCAAAGATACGTTTTGCTTTACGTCTCTTTAATTCTGTAGCAACTTCAATGATACTGTCTCCGGAAGAAATCATATCATCAATAATAATTACATCTTTGCCCTCTACAGAGCTTCCAAGGAACTCATGAGCAACGATAGGGTTACGTCCGTTTACAATCTGAGTGTAATCACGGCGTTTGTAGAACATACCCATATCCAGACCAAGAACGTTGGCAAGATATACAGCACGGTTTGTACCACCTTCATCCGGACTGATCGCCATCATATGTTCACTGTCGATCTGAAGATCCTTTACCTTGCGAAGAAGACCTTTGATGAACTGATAAGTTGGTGAGATTGTCTCAAATCCACTCAGCGGAATCGCATTTGATACACGAGGGTCATGAGCATCAAAAGTGATAATATTGTCAACTCCCATACGGACAAGCTCCTGAAGAGCAAGTGCGCAGTCAAGAGATTCACGGGAAGTTCTCTTATGCTGACGGCTTTCATAAAGGAATGGCATAATAACGTTAATTCTTCTTGCCTTTCCACCGGCAGCAGCTATAACTCTCTTAAGGTCAGCGTAGTGGTCATCAGGTGACATATGGTTTGTATTACCGCAAAGAGAATACTCGATGCTGTAGTTACATACATCTACCATGATATATAAGTCATAACCACGGACAGAATCGTTAAGTACACCTTTACCTTCACCTGAACCGAATCTAGGTGTGCTGGCACTTACAACATAGCTGTCTCTTTTATATCCGCTAAATGCAAGATTAGACTGATTTTCGTGTTCTCTTTGTTCTCTCCAGTTTACAAGGTATTCATCAACCTTTTCGCCCATAGCAGAGCAGCTCTTTAAAGGAATAATTCCGAGTGTTCCGTATGGAATTGTTGCAGTATGACGTTCGTCTCGTGGCATTGTATTATCCTCCATTGTATAGATAAAATATTTATTAATATTAAGAACTTAATTAGTTATTCCATATACATATATTCTGTAATATGAGTGAAAATAATGCATATAAACCTTTATTAAATTCTAAATACACATACATAATTAACTATAATCATAAATATTATATAAGTCAATCATAATCAGCTTATTTTCTGTATAAATTTTCTCAAGTTTAATTCCTCTTAGCGGCTGGCATACCCTTTGTCGCCTGCTGGACACGTATATCTTCGCAGAATATCCTGAGTATCGTATACGCACTGATAAGACGTGAGAATATACGTTCAGAGTATGTATTCTCAAGCTGCGGCATAGAAAGGTTAGTCGATATTATGACACTCTTTCTTCTTAATATTCTTTCATTAATAACATAGAACAACTTTGAAATAGTGTAGGAGTTGTAACTCTCTGTTCCGAGGTCATCTATAATAAGAAGGTCGCAGTCAATAAAGTAACTCACGTCCTGATATTCAACGTCCTCACCTTTGTTAAAGTCACTGTTTTCAAAGCATTTGAAAAGCTCTATCGCAGTAAGATATATAACACTGTGATAACTGTCAAGCAGCTCTTTGGCTATGCAGTTAGAAAGAAATGTCTTTCCAACCCCGGTTTCGCCAAGCAGCAGAAGGTTAGAGAATTCAGTGTCAAATGTTTTTACAAAGGACTGGCATATATCGTACACCTTGCGAATATTATTGTAAGGTGTGAGTCCTGTTGCAGAATCAATAGTAGTTTTATCATACCAGTCAAAAGAAAATGTTGAAAAGTTCTCATTGGCAGTGATGTTCTTTAAGTTAGAGTCATGGTATATAAGGTCGATTGCCTTTTTCTTAAAGCATGAGCATCGTGTGCCGTTGACATATCCGGTATCATGACATTTTTTACAGGTGTATATATCCTCAAGATAATCAGCCGGCTTTCCTATAGAGGCAAGCAGCTTAATCTTCTTATCTATAAGAGCTTTCAGGTGTGAGCTGAATTCATCAGTATCCGTGTCAGATGAATTATTGCCTATACGCCTGACAGCTTCTTTCATAGAAAGGGCGATTATCTCATCTTCAATAGTCTGATATTGTGGACAAAGCTCAATTACTTCGTTGTAGCGTGAATTCTGTATGGCTACGTTGTGCGTGTGAATATCATCATACATACGCATAACTGCTGCGTATTGCGTGTTGGTAAGTGACATAATGACACCCCTTTCTATATTAAGCTTATTTAACTGTTGTTACCCAGTAAAGAATTATACCAGTCATCAGAACGCTTGTCACGCTGCTGGAAGTTATTAAAACGGCTGTTGCCAGACTTTGCGGTGTTCTGGTACTTTGTCTTGCTGCTATTACTTGCAGCGTATGCCGCATCATCTTTTCTTATGTCCTCCATAGTGGTTACATTAGCGTTTTTCCACTTTGAAAGAATAGTATCGGCGTATTCAAAGCTTGGCTGGTGGATGGCTTTAATGGTTCTGTTGCAGGCCTCAATTATAATATCAGTATCAAAGCAGTAAGTATCAGCCCACTTTGATATCATGGCGCGTTCATGCTGACCGGGGTCTCTGTTAGAGATACCAAATGCTTTCATAATCTGATATACAGAATCGGTGTGGTTAGAAACCTCCTCCTTTGCCTCAGTGACAGTGTGAATGTCCTTGTCAGCCCATGCAAGAGCGACCTTTTCTATATAATTAATGCTCTTTTTATTGTGTTCAACACAGTATTCAAAAAGGTAATCTATAAGTTCAATAGAAAAATCCAGTGAATCATAAAAATATACTATGGCGTTAGTTTCCTTTATGGAAAGCGGACGGCCAAGGTAAGACTCTATGACGTAGAGCAGCATAGAGAAATTCTCATCAGCGCTCAGCTCACTTATCTTTTCAGCGGAATACTGCATACTTGATGGCTCTACATGGTGTTTCATACTTGCAGCAGCGCCGTTAAAGTTATCTTTATCTGTGAGTGAAACAGAAGAACTCATTAAATTATCAGATGCTGCATTGCCGCCTGCAGACACAGCCTTATCAGATAATGTGTCAGAAGCCATACTGCCGCTGTTAATACCTCTGCCGCCCATGCCGTTAATATCATAGCCGCTAAGGTCATTGATAGTTACATTAGACAGACTGTCGTTAGTGCCTGCAAATGTAAGTGAAATAACGTCAAGCTTGTCCCAGTAGCGGAGTGCCCTCATAATATCAGCCTCGGTCTGGTTAAATGTGTCTGCAAGAAGTGAGACACTTATGTTTGTATTGCCCGTGCTTATAAGGTGAAGAAGGTAAAGATACACCTTTACGAATTCGCCGTTTGCACCAGGTATAAAGTTTTTAATAAATATATTGGAAACGGATGTGTATCCGTAGTCAGCTTTAGTTGTTAATGTAAGACTGCCCATAGTAAAAGCACTTGTCCTCCTGAATGTAATCTTTGTGTATCCGGCATATTTTCTGCCCGTGCCGATTATAGCATAGTAAAAATTAAATGAAAAGTGTGTTAAAAGCAGGTGGTCATTGTTGTGGATATTGTGGATAATGTGGATAACTCGTGGACAAGTTGTGGGGAATATCGAATATTGCTGTATTTTGTGGATTAAAGTTGTCAACAAAAAAATCCACACTTTTATATTGTGAATAGCAACATAAAAATGTGGATAATGTGGATAACTTTGTTGAAAAACTCTAAAACTGGTTCTAAATGCCTATTTTAATAGGTCTTCGCCGATTTTATAAACGTCTCCGGCACCCATAGTTATCAACAGGTCACCGTTGATACAATTTTTTTTCAAAAAGTCTTCAATTTCTTCAAAATCTTCGTAATAGTAACATTCTTTGCCCTCTGCTTTAATAAGTTCACATAGATTAGCAGAGCTTATGCCAAGATTATCAGTTTCGCGGGCTGGATATATCTT
>ENA-OPXB01001006-OPXB01001006.1-human-gut-metagenome-genome-assembly--contig:-NODE-1006-length-17003-cov-2.165093_pt1 | contig 17003 bp, 15 predicted proteins | sample MGYA00241516_ERZ502024 | MGnify/ENA primary metagenome ERZ502024 (study PRJEB25962, sample SAMEA2041926) | human gut metagenome | biome: human gut; feature: human-associated habitat; material: faeces...
TTGCTTTTCAACCCCATCATTTTGTCGGTGTTGGTACTTTGCGTACTCTGCCTGGTCAAGGTCAACGTTCTTGTCGCGCTTATCCTTGCAGCCATCACCGCCGGCCTGTCGGGCGGCATTGACATCGGCAAAACGATGACGCTTCTGGCCGACGGCTTTTCCGCCAACGCCACCACCGCGCTTTCCTACATCCTGTTGGGTACCTTCGCCGTTGCCATTGCGCACACGGGCTTAATGCAGGTGTTGGTCTCCTGGATTTCCAAGCATCTGGGGTCTCGTCCGGCGATTTTCTGCCTGGTTCTGGCCGCCATCGCCTGCTTGTCGCAGAACGTCGTGCCGGTGCACATCGCTTTCATTCCGCTGTTGATTCCCCCGCTGCTCTATCTGATGAATAAGATGCAGCTTGACCGCCGAGCGGTTGCCTGTTCGCTCAGCTTCGGCCTGAAGGCTCCCTACATCACGTTTCCCGTTGGTTTCGGCCTTATCTTCCAGGGCATCGTGGCTGACAGCATGACTCAAAGCGGCATGAAGACCACGGTGTCAGACGTCGCTTCCGTCAACTGGATCCTCGGTGCATCCATGCTGGTCGGTTTGCTGATTGCTGTCTTTTTGCTTTATCGCAAACCCCGTCACTACGAAGACCGTCCGGTCATCGGCATGGAAACCAAGGCCGAGGAAATCAAAAAGTTTGAACTCAAGCACTGGGCCACGCTTCTGGCCATTGTTCTCGCTGTTGTGGTTCAGCTCATTTGGCAGTCTCTGCCGCTGGCCGCTTTGATCGGTCTTCTGGTCATGATTCTCGGTCGCGCCTTTCTCTTCCGAGAGTTGGATGATCACATTGCTGGCGGCATCTCCATGATGGGCTTTATCGCCTTTGTGATGCTCATTGCGGGTGGCTACGCCGCTATTCTCAAGGAAACGGGCGCGGTTAACGAACTCATCCAAAGCGTGGTTCCTTACCTGCACTCCAATAAGGTACTCGCCGCTACGATCATCACCGCCATCGGTCTTGTGGTCACGATGGGCATCGGCACCTCGTTTGGTACCGTTCCGATTCTTGCCGTGATCTATGTGCCTCTATGCTCCGCGGTGGGCTTCTCGCTTCCGGCCACCATTCTCCTGATGTCGGCTGCCGGAGCTCTGGGTGACGCCGGTTCTCCCGCTTCCGACACCACGCTTGGCCCCACGAGCGGTCTGAATGCTGACGGACAGCACGACCACATTTGGGACACATGTGTGCCAACCTTTATTGCTTACAACATCCCGCTGATGATTGCCGGTATTGTCGGGGCTCAGTTCCTGTAAGCCGTTAGAAAATCTAGCCTTTCCCAACGGGCGGTCTGTGCAGATCGCCCGTTTTGTGTCGTCAGGCTTTCTTTTCCGCACGCAGTTGCTTAACAGTTTTGCCGTTGATACCGTAGTTGCACATCGGCACTTCTTCGATCACGACAACCAAATGCGTCGTGTCTTTGCCCATCACATCGGCGATGAGCTTGGTTACTCCTGCGATCAGTTGTTCTTTTTGTTCCGGTGTCGGAGCTTCGGAGTCGCCGGTGAGTTTGATGTTGACGTAGGGCATGGTTCGCTCCTTCGTATGTCTTATGAAGCAATCTTCTCACGTTTGTCTCAAGGGAGCTGAGGCCACCCCAGCTCTTCCCTCAACTACTCAAAAATCGAGGAGACTCTGGATGCCTTTTATGTGTTGTAAAAAAGCATCACTCTCGTTTGAAGCTTGCGTTTTCTATTGAGAGTTAGTCAATTCGGAGCAAAAATGCAGGCACCCTTTCGGAACAAAGGGTGATTGGGCCTTCGGGCATGTTGCGGTTCCTTGCAGGCTTGCAACTCTCAAATCCCGGGCCTTTTTGATCAAAAAGATCCCTATCTCTTTATAGGAACAAATCAAAATGAAAAAGACTCTTGCTGCAGTTGCCGTTCTCGGCGCTTTTGCCGGTTCCGCTCTCGCTGCTGACGTTCAGATCTACGGTATCGTTGATACGGGTCTGCAGTATGTGCACGGCGACACCGATTCCACGGCTGCCAATAGTGACTTTGACTCCTTCTCGATGGAATCTGGCATGGCTTCCGGTTCCCGCTTCGGCTTTAAGGGCACGGAAGATCTCGGCAACGGCTTGACGGTTGGCTTTATTCTGGAAGACGGCATTAAGTCTGACACCGGTGTTGACGACGATGTGCTGTTTAACCGTGAATCGAGCCTCTTCCTGCAGGGCGGTTTCGGTAAGGTTGCATTCGGCCGCATCGGCTCCTTCAACGGTGGCGTAAGCTCCTGGGCCAAGTATGGCGTTATGTCTGTATTTGGTACGTCTTGGGGTGACTACTCCGCTCAGGCCGGTACGTGGGCCATGGGCGCCGGTATGTGGAACAACATGATTGCCTACGAAACCCCGAGCTTCGCAGGCTTCAAGGTGTTCGCTCAGTACGGCATGGGCAACCAGGTTAAGGACAAAGATGATAAGTTGGTTGGCGATGAAAACGAATCTACAAGCGATCGCTACTACGCCGTTGGTGCTTCCTATGACAATGGCCCGTTGAGCTTGTATTTTGCTGTTGACTCGATCAATTATGCTTCCGTAGGTACCGGCAAGGATGTTGATCCTGATGGTGACGACAGCCTGACCGTAACCTTCGGCGGCAACTATGACTTCGAAGTTGTCAAACTCTACGCTGGCGCTCAGTACTTCGATGAAATCAAGCGCAGCAAGATGAAGGGCATCGTGAATGATCTCGACAATGGCGACTTCAATGCAGGCGGCTTCGCTGATCGCATGAAGGGCTGGAGTCTTGGTGTGTCTGCCGGTATTCCCGTTGCAGGCGGTACCGTCATGGTGGGCGCAGCCTACTTGGACGCCGAAGCGGCTGACAGCGAATCCTCTGAAACTACTCGTAACGACGAACTGACCCGTTGGATCGTTTCCGCCGGTTACGACTATCCGTTCTCCAAGCGCACGGACGTCTATGGTGTTGTGACCTACAATCAGGATAGCCTGAAATACACGGGCGGTCAGGCTGATCAGGATCCGTACATGTTCGGCGTGATGGTCGGCCTGCGTCATCGCTTCTAATCAGCTCTCAAGCTTGATTACTGCGCGTTCAGCTCTTAGCTGAACATCGAGCCCTCTGAGAAGTTCGGAGCTCTCCGAAGCCTCAGAGGGCTTTTCGTATCCGGCGATTTCCGCCTGTTCAAACATCAAAGTCGCCGTGCTTAATTTTTAGGCATGCCGTAAAATTTATTACAAATCAGTGACCGAGACACCCAACACACTCACTTATTCACAAAACCTGTGAAGAACCTTCTTCTTATTCACACCAAAATATATTGGTGAGCAACATCGCTTTGCAATTCAGATACTCGGCACTGCTTTGTGGCCTCTACAATTGAAGGCAACATTCCGTCCAAAAAGGTTAGTTATGCGCTTACCGATTCTTGTTGCTGCACTTTCAGTTCTGATCCTGAGCGGTTGCTCGTCAACCGTGATCTTTGAGAGTGATCTGGAAGGTGCTGAGGTCACGACGATTGCCGGGCAGAAATACGGCGTGACTCCCGTCTCTGTTTCCTTTTCCAATGATGACTTGGATGCCTCCCGAGGTCCTGACGGCTGTGCGCGCATTCTGGGAGTGACCTACACGTGGCCCTCGGGCGCCAAAGTCGCCTCTCCCAACCCGATCGTGCTTTGCGGAGACGGTTACCAATTCCGATACGTTATGAAGCGTCCCTCGGACGCTCCGGGTTTGGAAAAAGATTTGCAAAACGCTCTTCAGCTCTCGAAGAGACGCGAAGCCCAGTTGCAAGCCGAGTTGGAAACTGAACGGCTCTACAACGATCGCTTCATGTGGGGGCCGTTTATGTGGGGCCCGATGATGATGCCTCCTCCCCCGCCTCCGCCTCGTCCTCACCGTAGATGATCTGCTCTTCACATAAAAGAGCGGAAATGAATCGCTCTGGCTAGAATGGCAACGCTTTTTCTTTTTAATTCTTTGCTCTTATGAAAGTTCTCGGCATTGAAAGCTCGTGTGATGAAACCGGCGTTGCGTTGATCGACAGCGAAAAAGGGCTGTTGGCCGACGCCGTCTACACTCAAATCGATATGCATCGAGCCTACGGCGGTGTGGTGCCGGAACTCGCAAGCCGCGACCATATCCGCCGTGCGTTGGTGTTGATTGACGACGTTCTGTCACGCGCTAACGTTCAGAAAGAAGACATTGATGCCGTCGCCGTTACCGAAGGTCCTGGGTTGGCAGGTGCACTTCTGGTTGGTTCATCCGTTGCGCACGCCATCGGCTACGCCTTGGGCATTCCTGTCGTAGGTGTACATCACCTGGAAGGCCATCTGCTGTCAGCTTGTCTGGCTGATCCCGCCCCACAATTTCCGTTTATTGCGCTTTTGGTCAGCGGCGGACACACGCAATTCATGCGCGTCAACGCCTTCGGCAGCTACGAGTTGTTGGGCGAAACACTGGACGATGCGGCTGGCGAAGCGTTTGATAAAACCGCCCAATTGCTAGGTGAAGGCTATCCGGGCGGTCCTGCCGTTTCTCGCTTGGCAGAATCGGGAACGCCCGGGGCCATTGAACTGCCGCGTCCGATGCTGCACTCTCCGTCGCTTGACATGAGCTTCTCAGGGTTAAAAACAGCCGTCCTGACCGCTGTCAACGATGCCAAAGATCCGACCGATCCCCAGTTCCGCTCCGATCTGGCTCTGGCGTTTACGGAAGCCGTGGCCGAAGTGCTCACCACCAAAGCCGTCAAAGCCATCAAAACGACAGGAATCAAACAGTTGGTGGTGGCGGGCGGCGTGTCCGCCAATAAGACGCTCCGAGCCAGCCTTATTGAAGCCTGCCGCAAGCGCGGCGCTCACGTCTTCTTCCCGCCCCAGCACCTGTGTACCGACAACGGCGCCATGATTGCCGTAGCCGGCATGATGCGTTTGCAACGCATGAGTGAAGAAGAACTCCAAAACGCCTGCAAGCGCTGGAGCTTCTCCGCCAAACCGCGCTGGACGCTCTCCCAAGCCGCCAATCCGGACGCCGTCAATCCCAGACAGCGCTTCCGCAATCACTGATACATTTCGGGCCGGAATTTCCGGCCCGTGTCATTTGTATATCCGATTTTCGTGACGACCGTCTAAAGCTGCATCTCGGACTTAAAATCCAAACTCGTCATTGGGCGTGCTGCCGATTTTTCACCCACTTTTCCCAGCCGTCCTGACGTAGCTTACAGGCCGGGCACTCGCCGCATCCATAGCCCCATTCATGGAGCACGTCGTGGTTACCCATATAGCAGGTGTGCGTCTGAGTGCGTACAAACTCCACAAAGGTGTCACCACCGAGGTCGTGCGCCAGCTGCCAGGTTTCTGCCTTCGTGAGCCACATCAACGGTGTTTCAATCACGATCTGTCGATCTAAACCGAGCGATAGCGAGACCTGCAGGCTCTTTAGCGTGTTGTCCCGGCAGTCGGCGTAGCCCGAGTAGTCGGTTTCACACATGCCGCCCACGAGAACAGAGCCACCGCGGCGATAGGCAATGGCCGAGGCAAACGTGAAGAAAAGAAGATTACGTGCCGGAACAAAAGAGTTGGGCACACCGTCTTTTTCAAACTCGATTTCGATCTCGCGCGTCAGAGAACACTCCGAAATCTGGCCCAACACCTTCATGTCAATCATGTGATCCTGACCGAGACGCCCCTTGGCGTAAGGCAAAACGTCTTCGATGGTCTCTAGGATGTGCTTGCGGCATGTGATTTCAGCCGTGTGGCGCTGACCGTAGTCAAAACCGACGGTCTCCACTTCCTTGAAATTTTTAAGCGCCCACGCCAAACACGTCGTCGAATCTTGTCCGCCTGAAAAAAGCACCAACGCCTTCTTGTCTGCAAAGCCACCGGCCATTCTTGTAGTCCTTTCGCAATCATTGAAAACTGAAGGATTCTACGGCGAAACCGTTTTGAGCAGAGACATCATTCGCTGTCTTTGCTACACTTCGGCATATATCATTGATATATCTTCTGGGCAAGACAATGAGAAAAACCGCAAAAGTCTTCATGTCCGGCCGCAGTCAGGCCGTGAGGCTGCCGAAGGAATTTCGTTTCGACACCAAGGAAGTCTGGATCCGCCGCAATCCGGATACAGGAGAAATTATTCTCAAGCCGAAACCTGATCTACCCGAAGGGTTCCAAAACGGTCTGCAAGTCTTCATGCATGAAATGGCTCAGCTTAGACAGGAGCTCGGTGACGATTGGGAACCTCTCGAAATCGAACCAAGAGAACCCTGGAATCCCAAGGAGCTTTTCAAATGACCTGCTACCTGTTGGACACAAATATTTTGATCGCCGCTGCCAACGACACGTCGGCCATTCTTGACAGCCATCTTGCGAAACATGCCAACGATGAACTGTTTACATCTTCTTTGAGCTGGATGGAGATTTACCACGGAATTCTGAGAATAAGTCCCGAGGGTGTGATGACTCATAAGGGCAGAATGTATCTCAAAGTTTTCAAAAAACTTGAGTCATCGATTCAGATCGAACCTTTCACCAAGGAAGACGCCGAAGCCGCCGCCAAGCTTTACGATCATTCTCGTCGAATTGGCCGAACGTTGTCGTTTCAAGACGCATTGATTGCCGGACAGGCACTGTCCCGCGACTTTGTGCTTGTCTCCGATGATCGTCGAGCCGGCTTCGAGCTTTATGCCGACATGGGATTGAAATTCGAAAACTGGCTCGATCCGATTCATCAGACGCCTCCTTCCACCCTACTCAACGATCTGCTATAGCAAGTAGGCGCCGAATCTACGTCAGGACTTGACGCCAATCCACTCATAGACACGCACCGGCACTCGCTTTCCTTCGTCAAGCTTGGGCGCCTGTGCGCATGATCCCGAGCAAGCACCGCTTGCGCAAGCCGGCAGTACCTTCGTGAACCGCACCTTGCCTTTGGTTCTCAAAGTCTCCATCACCATTTCCACCATCTCGAAGGTGGTACGGAACTGTTGCGCGAGTTCCGGTTGTGTAGCCGTTCCGTAACGGCGCAGATAGTCCTGGATATCCATCAAAAGGCTCATGCTTTGTCCTTGTGTTGCATGCAAGAAAAAGCCGCATCCGACAGCGAATCTCTGGTCTGAGTATCGGATGCGGCCAGTCAGGTGCTTCAGAGTTTTGTCCTCCGAAGCTTTACGGTTGATTGATTACGAAGGTTGAGCTACAGCAATCGGAATCACCTTCGGACCCTTGCCGCGATTGTTCTTCACGTAGTTGCGCATGAAGACCAACAGAGCGGCAAGCAAACCAAGCGAAATCACAATGGCCACGGTCGCGTAGAGCGGATCCTGCGCAAACGTGCCAACACGGTAGACGATGGTGGCCGTCGAGTAGCCGAGAACCGTCGTCCAGGCCGCGAGGAACATTGTCCAGGCCGCACCGGCTTCACGATAGACCGCTGCGATGGCCGCTACGCAGGGCATGTAGAGCAACACGAGCATCAGATATGCAAAGGCGGCAAGCTGAGAACCGAAGAGCTTTTGCATCATGTCAATGGTCGTCACCGTCACTTCCTGAGATTCCGCAGCCGCTGCCGTATCCGACAAATCGTCAACGGCGATGCCGAGAGGATCAGTAAAGGCTCCGCCCAGGTCAGCCAGATTGTCAACAATCGTGCTGCCGGCTTCCGAGAGAATGGCACCGAGCGACCAACCTTCGTCAGCTTCTTCTTCAGCAGGAGCGGCACCGTCTTCGCCCGCAGCCTCGGCATTCTTGTCGCGCGCCATCTGGTCATAGAGCGAGTTGAGTGTACCGACCACGGCTTCCTTAGCAAAGATGCCGGTAAACACACCCACAGCAGCAGGCCAGTTTTCCTGCGTTACACCCATCGGCGAGAGCACCGGAGCGATCGTGTAGCCGATTTCAGAGAGAACCGACTTTTCGGAGTCCTCATTGCCAAACGAACCGTCGGTACCCCAGCTGTTCAAGAAACCCAACACGGCGCAGATCACAACGATCACTTTGCCGGCACGGTTCAGGAAGGCCTTCAGGCGATCCCACGTGCGCATCATGACGCCCTTGACCGTCGGGATGTGGTACGGCGGGATTTCCATCACGAAAGCGGAAACTTCACCGGGCAGCACCACGCGCTTGATCAAAAAGCCGGTGATGATGGCGGCAATGATGCCGATCACATAGATGCCGAACACCAGATTCTGACCATTGGTCGGGAAGAATGCCGTTGCAAACAGAACATACACCGGCATGCGAGCGCCGCAGCTCATGAAGGGAGCCATCATGATGGTAATGATGCGGTCGGTTGCCTTATCCATCGTACGGGTAGCCATAATGGCGGGGACGTTGCAGCCAAAACCCACGATCAACGGTACGAAGGCTTTGCCAGGCAGCCCCAACGCGCGCATCACGCGGTCCATCACGAACGCGGCACGGGCCATGTAACCCGAGTCCTCAAGCATGGCGAGGAACAGGAATAGGAAGAAGATCGGCGGAATAAAGGTCGAAACCGTTGTAATACCGCCGCCGATACCGTCGGCAAGCAAGACCTTAAGCCATTCGGGCGTGCCGACTGCCTCAAGCAGACGACCGAAACCGTCGACAAAGATGCCGGCAAACGTGATATCAAAGAAGTCAATAAAAGCGCCGCCAAGATTCTGCGTAAAGAGGAACATCACGTACATGATCGCCAGGAAGATCGGCAACCCCAACCAACGGTTGAGTACCACCCGATCAATCTTGTCGGTCATCGTATTGCTCATCTCGCCGTGACGAATCAGCGCTTTTTGCGTGATGCGGTTGACAAAGCTGTAACGAGCGTCGGCAACCACGATATCGGCGTCGCCGTCATAAGCGGCATTCACCTCATCGACAATCTTCTTCACCTTGGCGTAGGCTGCGGCGGGAAGCTTGTCTTCAATTCCCGGAGCACCTTCAACGAGCTGCAACGCGAACCATTCGGGACGTTCCACGCCTTCTTTGCGCAGTCCCTGAGTAATCGCTTCACGAGCCTTCTCAATGCGCTCGTCGAAAGAAACGTTCATCGGCGGCAATTGAGGATTCTTTAAAAATTCCGCAACCGTTTTTTGCAGTTCACGCACACCCTGCTCACGCGCTGCCACCAGTCCCACAACAGGGCAACCGAGTGCCTGCTGCAGCGCCTTCAGATCCACCTCAATTTTGTGGTTCTTGGCAATGTCGAGCATATTGACGGCAACGACCATCGGCACGCGCATTTCGATGAGTTGAGCCGTCAGATAAAGGTTGCGTTCCAGGTTGGAGGCATCAACGATGTTGATCACCGCCTGCGCTTCATCCGTGAGGATGTAGTCACGTGCAATGCGTTCGTCTTCGCCGGAAGTCGAAGCCGGCGTAATGGAATAAATGCCGGGAAGGTCAACAATCTCTACGTCGTTGCCTTCAAAGCTATAACGGCCGGTTTTCTTGTCGACAGTTACGCCCGGCCAGTTGCCGACTTCTTGTTTGGAGCCCGTCAGGGCATTAAAAAGCGTTGTCTTGCCGCAATTCGGATTGCCGACAATACAGATGATGTTTTTCATATTGCAATCCCCAACTTAGTCCAAGCGCACTTCCATAATGGCGGCTTCGTCCTTTCGAACGCTGATGAAGCTGCCGCGCACTCGAATCTCCACCGGATCCCCCAGCGGAGCCACGCGCACCACTTCAAACGCTGTCCCGGGTGTTGCACCGAGCATCAGCAAACGCCGGCGGTATTCCGGCGCCTTTTTGTCATAGCCGACAATCGTCCCCTTGGTTCCGGGGGAAAGTTCTTTTAACAACATGGTTTGCCTGTCCCTTGTTTCGAGCCGCGTGTTTCTTACTGACAAATCCGCGGCGCTTAGTACACGTAGATTTTCTGTGCAACGTCAAAGTTCACGCCGATGCGGCTGTCTCCGACGGCAATCAAGATGCTCTCGTTGACCGCGCCGCTTAACACGCGAACCGAACTGCCCACATGCAATCCAAGTTCATCGAGACGAGCCGCCTCGGGAGCCGGAAGCTTGACCTTGGCAACGATGCCGGGTTCTTCGATTTTCAGTTGCGTGAGCTTGCGAATTGTTCGTTCTTTGTTCATTGCTTTTGCGTTTGTGGTGGCTCCGAAATTGCTCGCCGAGCAACCCGAAGTCATCAATGATGAATAAATTCAATGCGAATGATACCCTTTCTCAATAGTAATGAGAACAATTATCACTCATCTTTTTTTCATCATTAAACCAGATCTTCAAACGTTGACACTCGTTGTTTGATTTCGCTTTTCAGCGATAAATCCGCTTAAAACCTAAAGAATTAACGATTCTTGTTCGCATTGATCGGATGTTTGTCATCGCTCAGATTTGAAAAAGAGCCGTGACATCCATGGCCCCGGCTCTTTTCCTTCATTGGCGAATCGGTTTACACCTGCGCAGCGTCGTTACGCGCTTAGAACGTGTGCACGAGACCCACGCCGAACCCAACGCTGTTGTATTCGGCACGATCCATCAAACCGAACGCCTTTTCGTTTGTACCGAGATCTTTGTCAAGGCCGTCACCGCCGACCGAGTAGAACGCTGCGCCGTAAAGCGTCGTACGCTTGCTCATGTCATAGGTATAGGCCAGACCGAGAATCGTGGCACTGCCCTCTTCGTCGGACACCGCATCGTTTTCACCCTTGACGTACTGAACGGAAGCGCGCAGCGTGCCCTGACCAAGCGGAGCCGTAGCGCCGAGCATGAAGCTGTCGAAGTTATAAGCGGCGCCAGAGATCTCTCCTGCCGCAAATTCGCGCGTCTTGCTGGCGTGTTGATACACAAAGCTCGGACGGATTACTTCAAAGTCATAAGCAGCGGCTACCGTAAAAGTCCAGGAGTTGTCGTTATCTGACAAATTATTGCGCTCGGCTTTCTTGTCATACTTACGCATTTCAGCAATCGCAGCCAAGGCCAGCGGACCGCTTTCATAGGACACGCCCAAACCGTAGTAGTGGTCCCGATCCGACCACTTCGCCTCACTGGAGTCGTCATCACCGGTATTGCCCATCAGAGAAACCTTCAAGCCCTCCATCGGCGTCACTTCGACCACAGCCATATTGCCGCTTGCGTAGTCCTTGGAGGCAAAAGCGCCGAGACCTGCCACACCGACAAAGGCTTCCATCGGGTCAAATCCGCAGATCAGGTCAAAGTCGCCGCCGGCACTTGACAGACCGCCGATGTTGCCAAAGGCAAAATTGACTTTGTCATTGCCGATGCGCAGATAGGCCTGACTGTCAAAAATCGTGCCATCCGAAGCCATTTCACCCGTGTCCGAACCGAACTCGTTTTCAAGCGTAAAGCCGACGGTCCAGCCGTTGCCGAGATCTTCTTCACCGGTAATACCCCAGATGGAATCGCCCCAGAAACCGCTTTCCATCGTGAAAGAATCTTTGCTTTCCTGGTTAGTCGCGCCCTGGCCACCCGACAAAGAAGCTTGGTTCTGGTAGAGAACACCCGTTGAAACCGAACCGTAAAGCGAAACCTGAGCTGCCTGAACCGAGAAGGCGGCGGCGCTCACCGCCATCGCCAGAAGCGTTGTCTTGAATTTGGTCATTTGTTGTCTCTTTAAAAGTAGGAAGAAGCGACGGCAAGAAGCGTTTTTCCGGACCTATCGAACCGTCTTGAATCGTTGCGAATTGTAATAAGAATTATTCTCATTTCGCAACGATGAGCAGAATTCACTCGAAAATCGTTGCTTCTTTGACAAAAAGGCAAACCGTTTAGACAGTTTTACCTAGTTCGGAGCAGCAAAAAGCCCGCAACGAAAACAAGCTTCGAAGCGGGCCGAAAGAAACGAGACAGCGGTCAACTATGCTTTTTTACGCGGCAGACGTTTGATCAGCGAAGAGGTATCCATTCGCGACGCCCCCAATGCCTGCAGTTCACCGTAGAACTGATCAACCAGCGCTGTCACGGGAAGCGATGAACCGTTACGTCTGGCTTCGGCCATCGCAATGCCGAGATCCTTGCGCATCCAGTCAATGGCAAAACCGAAATCGAATTTGTCGTCCACCATCGTTTCGCCGCGGTTGGCCATCTGCCAGGAGCCGGCCGCCCCCTTTTCGAGTACCTTCAGCACCTTTTTCATGTCCAAGCCGGCGTTCATGCCAAAGGCAACCGCTTCCGACAAGCCTTGCACGGCTCCTGCCAAGGCAATCTGGTTAACCATTTTGGCTAACTGCCCGCTACCGGCCTCACCGAGATACGTGACGTTGCATGCATATGAATCAATCACGGACTTGGCCTTTTCGAAGACGTCGGCCTCACCGCCTACCATCACAGTGAGAACGCCGTTGACGGCACCGGCTTGCCCTCCCGACACCGGAGCATCCAGAAAGCCCAAACCACGGGCCTTGCACGCCGTAAAAAGCTCACGAGCGAGATCAGCCGAGTCTGTCGTGTGATCCACGAAGACGGCTCCCGCTTTCATGCCGGCAAAGGCGCCTTGTTCTCCGAGCACGACACTTCGCACATCGTCGTCGTTACCCAAACACGCAAATACGAAATCGGCATCCTCAACCGCTTCAAAGGCCGTTGCTTTGTAGCCCGCCCCATACTCCTGCGCCCACTTTTGAGCTTTAACGGTCGTGCGGTTGTATACGGTCACATCAAAGCCTTTTTTAACCAAGTGGCCAGCCATGGGATAGCCCATGACGCCAAGTCCCAAAAATGCGCATTTGATACTCATTGCTCCTCTCCTTTTCGTTAACCTTCCACCTCAGCGTATTCGGCCGCCTGATCGCCCCAGTCGTACAAAGCCGAAAGCGTCTCTTCAATGGCTTCATAGCGTTCTTCCGTGATACCGCCTTCGTTTAGGAGCGTTTCATAGCGATCACGCACGGAATCGATCTCTTCGAAATATGCTTCGAGTGTCATCGGTGCGACGCCGTCCTGCGTCAGACGTTTACGGCATTCGGTCAGCCATTTTTCCTTTTCGGATTCGTTCAACGTCTGCGGAGCACAGCGCGCACGCATGCGGAAAAGCAACTCGTTTAAGCGATCGTCGTCAAAGTACAGTCGTCCCTCGTGGACCTGTTCGGCAATCGTTTCAAAGTCGAGATTCAAAAGTCCTTGGGCACGCGCACGATCGGCATCGTTCACAAAACCGTCGTAGAGAGCCGCTTCCGCATCTTTGGGGCCTTCTGTCGCAAAGCGCGCTTTATTTTTTTCATCAAATACCTGCCAAGCCTGCAGCACCGGACCTTCGATCAAACCATGCAGGCGCGTGAGCCTTTCGCCGTTATCCACGACTGTCTGCAGATTGATGCGGAATCGCTCGCAGACCGAGTTCGACGCCACACGCAGATCGGAGCAAACAAACGGACACTCGTTGATGCGAAGACGCCGCAAAGCCAAAGGCTCTTCCCCCTCTTGCCGCATAGAGGCGGGCGCAAACGCTCGGCGAGCGATTGTTTCGGGATCCAGTCCCGTAAGCTCTTCGGGATTTTCTCTGCAGTCCCAAACGAAGTATTCGTTTTGGTTTTCCGGATTGCGGGCCACCGGCATCACAAAACGCAAAAAGCCGCGTTCCTGCCCGGCTCTCGGATCAACCCACAAACAGGGGCGACCGGTATCGAGCGCCTCGGCAATCTTGAGCTTACTTCTGTTGTTCAGGGCCCACTGCCACAAGCGCTGTTTTTTATCAGCCAAAAAACGCGCAAGCGCCACAGTTGCCGCCACGTCGCTTGATGCATCGTGCGCATGACTGTGCTCAATTCCGTTGGCGGCCGTCAGTTTTTCAAGCTTAAAAGTGTGACGATCGGGCTTTTCGGGATCGTTGCTGCGTACCTTGGGCCAGACGACGCCCTCAGGGCGAAGCGCCCAGACGGCAAGCACAAACGGGTACAAGTCCCAACGAGAGCAGCCGTTGCGCCAGACATGGCTGTACATATCAAGCAAGTTACGCCAGAAAAGCGACCGATTGACCTTGTCGTCAAACCCGATGCTGTTGTAACCCACCGAAATGGTTGCCGGGGTATTGAGTTCCTTAAAAACACGCTTGGCAAAATCCACTTCGGCCAGCCCCTTGTCAGAGGCTTCCTGCGGTGTGATACCCGTAAGGACACAGGCCATCACGTTGGGGAGGTACTCCATTGAGGGACGGCAATAAAACAAGTCGGCCTCTGCCGTCGGCTCAAAGGTCAAAGTCGTACGCATCCCGGCGAACTGCGCTGGTCGATCGCGCACCGTATCGAGCCCAAACGTCTCGTAGTCGTACCAATAAAAAGTTGTGCTCTGCGTCATTTGTGTCGTCGATTGGGATCTCGGTTTTCGTCTCGCGCTGTTTCTAAAGAAAAAGCCGCCGCACACTTCTCCCTGCGGCGACTTCATTCCGGGACAAATCGCAAGCCGGCAAGCTAAAGCCTGTCAGGGCTCAGAACCGTTTTGCTGAGCTTCATTTTGCTTACTCGCATTGACCAAGCTCTGCAGGTAGTTGGCGGCATATTGTGCCACCGTCTCAAGCTTGATATTGCCGTCGGGCTGCACGGGACCGGAGCCGCGCTGCAACGCCTTTCCGTCGATCACCGCCTGGAAATCAAACGACTTCGCGACCTTGTCGTCCGTCGTCACGCCATAAAAGAGACACAACCGGCAGTCAGCGGGAACCTGATTGTGTTCCACAACCCGCGTCTTGACACCCGTGTGCTGCAACCCGGCCTCAATGGCTTTAACAAGCTTTTCATTACCAAGTTGTGCGTTCTGATGCCGAACGACACAGATGGTATCGATTTTCCCTTTGCTTGCCTGAGCCTGCTGCTGAACTTCGCCCTCCTGAGCTTTTTGTGCCGTAGGGCATCCCGTAAGCAACAGAGCTGCGGCAGCTAACACCGCAAGTTTTACCGGTAAAAACTTCTGCATGAAATCATCTCCGTCAAGAACGAGTCGGAAAAGGGTCCATCCTCCTTTTTCGAAGAGAGTTTAACGACTCGGAACAAAAAGGAGGAACAGGCCCATATCCACATCTTTCTTCGTCAGGCGATCTTGGAGTAGCCGCCTGCGCGATCAGATTCTCGCAGGTAGCGATCAAACTGCATCGCCACGGCACGCACAAAGATCTTGCCCTTGGGCGAAACGATGATCTTGTCGGCCGTGAGTTCGGCAAGCTCGTGCTTGACGTATGCCTGAAGCTTCTTCATTTCATAGGCGAAATATTCGTCGAACTTGATGCCGAATTCCTCTTCGATTTCCCGCTTGTCGAGTTCAAAGCGACACATGATCGTCATGATGACGGCGCGGCGCAACTTGTCGTCGTCGTTGAGATCAAAGCCGCGGCAGGTCGCAAGCTTGCCCGACTCGATCGCTTCGCTCCAAGGTTCGATTTCGCGAGGGTTGCAGGCGTAGAGGCCGTCGACGAACGAAATCGAGCTCGGTCCCAAGGCCACCATGTCGCACTCGGCTCGTGTGGAGTAGCCCTGGAAGTTGCGCTGGATGGTGCCGTTGACCTGAGCAATCGAGAGCTCATCGGTTTCCTTGGCGAAGTGATCCATGCCGATGTAGCGGTAGCCGTGGCTCGTGAGCGTCTTGATCGCGTCGAACATGATGTTGACGCGTTCGGCCGCTCCGGGCAGTTCCGCAGGAATGATGCGGCGCTGAGGCTTGAAGATGTTAGGCAGGTGCGCGTAGTGATAGAGCGCGATGCGATCGGGCGAAAGCTCAATCACCTGCTCGATCGTGCGGGCAAACGTTTCGCGCGTCTGACGCGGCAAACCGTAGATAAGGTCCATGTTAATCGAGCCGAACCCTTCGGCTCGAGCGCTTTCGAGCACTTCCTTGGTCATCTCGAAAGGCTGAATGCGGTTGACGGCTTTCTGCACGTCCGGATTGAAGTCCTGCACGCCCAGGCTCATGCGGTTGAAGCCCGCCTTACGAAGCGTCTTGATCTTGGACGGAGGGCAGCTTCGCGGATCGACCTCGATCGAAAATTCACCGCCTTCCTCAAACGGAAAGCGTGCATTGAGACCGGCCATCAGTTCGAGAATTTCGTCATCGTTCAGAAATGTCGGCGTGCCGCCGCCCCAGTGCAGCTGCTCGAGCGTTTTAATTCCCGTGAGATGTTCCTTGGCAAGATCGGCTTCCTTCAAAAGCGTCTTGATGTATGCGGCAGAGCGCGAATGATCGCGTGTGACGATCTTGTTGCAGCCGCAGTAAAAGCAAACGTCGTTGCAAAACGGAATGTGGCAGTAAAGCGAAAGCTTGGCGGGCTTGGCTGCCTTTTCGCGGCGGGCAAGCGCCGCCTGGTAATCCTCAGGCGTGATGCGGCCATGGAATCGGTCGGCCGTCGGATAGGACGTGTAGCGCGGTGCGGGAACATCGAATTTCTTCAAAAGAGCTTCATCGGGCAGCTCTACGCCGGCACGTGTGGGGTCGAAATCCATATTGAGAAACCTCGGAAATTTCTATGACAAAACGCAAACTTACCTGTTATGATTCAGCAATTCACGAAACTTTTGATAACAATCAAATGTTTCGACGACAGTTTACTGCCGGCCTGAATCGGCTCTGCTCTTAGGGGCAAAGTTCACCTGGCTGCCGGCGGTCTTCGGTTGTCGGCCTTCCTTGCGGACGGGCTTCGGATGCTGGCGGCAGTGTAAACGCTGGAGATTATTCTTTCATTAGCATTGCACGCCCTTTCAAGTCCGGAATTTGCTTTCCGCCTCGCCCGATCCGATTTCCGCATAAGCAGCAAGGCGTCTTTGCCGTGAGCTGACGACCCGGGCCGTTTTGTTTGCGATCGACTCTTATGCTCAACAACCCCACGATCAACATGGCAACGCTTCGAGTGGCGTGCTCCAACTGCAACCTGCGCGAATTGTGCCTGCCTCTCGGCCTCACCCTCAAAGAAATCGAACGGCTTGAAGAGTTGGTGAGCACCCGAAAGCGTGTGCGCCGAGGTGAGGCGCTTTATCGCGCGGGCGACCGCTTTGATGCGCTCTATGCCATCCGTCTGGGATTTCTCAAGAGCGCCGTCACC
>ENA-OPXB01001017-OPXB01001017.1-human-gut-metagenome-genome-assembly--contig:-NODE-1017-length-16901-cov-1.906803_pt1 | contig 16901 bp, 16 predicted proteins | sample MGYA00241516_ERZ502024 | MGnify/ENA primary metagenome ERZ502024 (study PRJEB25962, sample SAMEA2041926) | human gut metagenome | biome: human gut; feature: human-associated habitat; material: faeces...
CGGGAAATCGTACTTCCCTTACCGGCAGCATCGCGGCCTTCAAAAATCACGGCGATCTTGAGGCCCGCATCCTTGACGTAGCGCTGCATCTTCAGCAATTCAACCTGCAGTGCATAGAGCTCTTCTTTGTAGAGCGCGTCGTCGTAGTTGTGAAGATATGGAAAGACGCCCTTACTGATGTCGGGCGAAAGCTCATCCATGTTCTTGGTATGGCGCGTTTTCATTTCGCCGTACTTTGCGAAAATGTCGGTCAATAGGCCGGCCAACATATAGTCACGCGACTTCGGCTGCATATTCTCGAAAACAAGTTGCGCCATCTCTTCGGCCGTAAGCTCGGTCTTCATCGCGCGCACTTGGCGCAGAATTTCCTTGATGACGCCCTCAACATTTTCTTTTGGATCTATGAGCGCGACATCGCGAAACACCTTCTCCAATGTGTCGTTAAGGGTCGAAACCGTCTTATTTTCTTTGATGTTTTTGCCGCCTTCGGCTTGATCCTTTTTCTTATCCTTATCGCCCATGAGTCCCCTCCGGTTGAATTTTTTGATGCGAGGCATCTTTTATATTGTTTTCATGGCACATCTGTTAATCACAACACCAAACAGTGGGGATGTCAATGATTCGATCGGCTGATTTTGTGGGAATCGACGATATTTGCAGACGAACTTTTGCAACGCAAAATTTTCTTCTGGGCCGGATATTTGCTAATATCACCACTCTCTCAAAACGGAAGTGTGGCAGAGTGGTTGAATGCACCGGTCTTGAAAACCGGCGACGGTTAACCCCGTTCGTGAGTTCGAATCTCACCGCTTCCGCCAAAGACTTCAGCCGCAGGTTTTCCCTGCGGTTTTTGTTTTTCTGTGAAAAAAAGACCGCCGACATTTCTGCCGACGGCCAATCTCTCACCCGAAGGAATTTTCTTCGTTCAGCTGAAGTATTCGTGCTGCGTGAGAATAATGTTGTAGAGGAAGTAAATCAGTACGGCTGCACCTGCAACACGCACGACGATTTCCAGGATCTTTTTGAACTTTTCATTATCCATCGCTGTCTCTCATTACTTGGTAGTGGCGGCAGTAAATTCCTTTACGACTGCAGTGACGCGCTTAATGAGTTCGTCAGCTTCGCGTCGTGCGATATTCAACGCAGGCACGATGCGGATGACGTTTCCTGCGGTTACCGAGAAAAGTACACGATGCTTCAAGCCGATGGCCAAACACTGATGTGCCGGACGATCGAGGGCAATACCGATCATCAGACCGCGGCCGCGCACTTCTACAAAGCCAGGCACACCTTTGAGAGCCTTACGGAAGCCTTCCTGCAGGTACTGTCCCATCTTTTCGGCATTGCTCACCAACTGTTCGTCTTCGATGATCTGCAACACCGTCGTTGCAGCGCGCATCGCAATTGCCGCCGAAAGTCGAGCCGTGATTGCCAGGTGCAAACACGCCGTAAGCCTTTTCGCCGCATACGAGAGCGCCCACAGGAACGCCGCCGCCCAGAGCCTTGGCTAGCGTCATCACGTCAGGAACAATACCGGAATGTTGGTAGGCAAACCACTTGCCCGTGCGACCGATACCGCTTTGCACTTCGTCAAGAATCATCAGCCAGTCATGGCGATTGCAAAGCTCGCGAATGGCTCGCATCGTTTCATCCGGGATCGGAATGATGCCTCCCTCGCCCTGCACCGGCTCAAACATGACCGCGCAGATCCCAGGAGTCGTTGACGCCAGCTTTTCAATCAGCTCAACGTCACCGGCAGGTACTCGTATGAAGTCCGGCAAATATGGCGCAAAATCTCGGCGCACGTTGGGATTGCCCGTCGCTGAAAGTGTCGCGATCGATCGGCCGTGAAAAGCGTGATCAAAGACGATGATCTTGGGTTCGTTGAATCCCTTGAGGTGACCATACTTCCGGGCAAGCTTGATGGCGGCCTCGTTGGCTTCGAGACCGGAATTGCAGAAAAAGCAACCGCGCAGTCCGCTTTTTTCGCAAAGTTTGGCCGCCACTTCTTCCTGCAGATCAATACGGAAGTAATTCGAGACATGAATCAGCTCGGACACCTGCTTTTGAAGCGCCGACACCAATCGAGGATGGTTATGCCCGACAGCATTGACGGCGATACCCGCAAAGCCGTCAAGATAGACATTGCCTTGCGTATCGGTGAGCCAAACGCCTTCCCCCTTCTGAAAACACACGGGAAGCGGCGAGAAAATCGGCAACAGGTGCGACTTCGACATTTTGACTGAGCCCTCTGAGTGAGAAGTGCTTTATACGATTGACTTGTTGCAGCCTACCGATCGACTGCAAGGTGCTCCATTTTAGGCGGGATTACCGGTTTGGTTTTCCAGATATCCGTGTTTTTCATAATGAGCGAGCCGAACCAACTTATTTTCCTCATCGACAAAAAGTACGGTCGGCTTATGTCCGCGAGCCTCTTCAGGCGTCATCGTGCAGTAACTCATGATGATCACTTTGTCACCCGTGCACGCACAACGAGCGGCTGCGCCGTTGAGACAGATGACGCCGCTGCCGGCGATAGTGTACGTTGCAAAGCGCTCGCCGTTGTTGATGTTGACAATATCTACCTTTTCATACTCACGAATGCCGCTCGCCTCCAGAAGGTCACTGTCAATGGTGATCGAGCCGACATAGTTGAGTTCGGCCTGAGTGACGGTGGCGCGATGAATCTTCGCCTTAAGCATTTCGATTTGCATGACTTTATTCTGCGGTCCAGTAGAAGTTGTCGATCAAACGCGTCTTACCGATATAAACAGCAATGGCAAAAAGCACGTTGCCCGAGACTTTATGTACGGGTTCGATGGTGTCGGCGTCCACCGCTTGCACATAATCGATACGCGCCAAAGGTTCGCTCTTGAGAACCTCCACAATGCGAGCAAGCACCCGACCGGTATCTGTGGTTCCGGCTTCGAGTAGCTTGCGGCCTTCTGCCAGCGAGCGGGATAAGACCAACGCGGCCTGACGCTCTTGAGCATTCAGATACGTATTGCGACTGGACTTGGCCAAACCGTCAGATTCTCGAACAATTGGACAGCCGACAACCTGCACCGGCATATTAAGGTCCGAAACCATCTGCCGAATGACAGCCAGCTGTTGCGCGTCCTTTTGTCCGAAGTAGGCTCGGTCTGGTTGGGCAATATTCATCAGCTTACAAACCACTGTCGCCACACCACGGAAGTGAATCGGACGGCTGCGCCCGCAAAGCTCCTTGGTAAGTCCTTCAACTGTGACCCACGTGCGCGTTCCTTGACCGTACATATCCGCAGGTTGCGGAGCAAAGACCAGATTTCCGCCGCACTCTTTGATTAGTAACGTGTCGTGCTCAAGATCGCGCGGGTACGACTCCAGGTCTTCATTGGGTCCAAACTGCGTGGGATTAACAAACACAGAAACCACCACTCGATCGCACTCGGCGGCCGCTCGACGAATCAAGCTTGCATGTCCTTCGTGCAGATAGCCCATCGTCGGCACCAGGCCGACCGTCAATCCCTGTCTCTTCCAAGCGAGTACCTGCGCCTGCACCTGAGCAGGATTGGACAAAATCATGAGTTCCATTTTTTCGATCCGGTAAAGCGGATTTAAAACTTTTTAACAACAATTAGAATCAGAAGACGTCATCATCAGGAAAATGTCTCTTTTTCCGACGGAAATTCTCCTCCTTTGACAGCTTCATCGTATGCGTTAAAGGCGGCACGCATCGTATCACCCACCTGAGCAAAGCGACGCACGAACTTCGGACCATAGTCACAATACTGACCAAGCATATCCTGCGTCACGAGTACCTGCCCGTCGCAATTCACGCCCGCTCCGATGCCAATCGTCGGAATATGCAGCGTCTGCGTGATTTCGGCGGCCAGCGCAGCAGGCACACATTCGAGCACAACAGCAAAAGCCCCCGCCTCCTGCACTGCCAGAGCATCCTGAAACACACGCTCGGCCGCTTCGTCGCCTCTGCCTTGCACTTTAAAGCCGCCAAACTGCATCACCGACTGCGGTGTCATACCGACATGCCCCATCACGGGGATGCCGGCGGCCACAATCCTTTCAATCGTTTCTCGGATAACTTTGCCACCTTCGAGTTTGACAGCATTGCAATGCGTTTCCTTGAGAATGCGTCCCGCATTGCGCACGGCGTCTTCGACCGTTACCTGATAGCTCATAAAGGGCATATCAACCACGACCATCGTATTTTTGACGCCACGAACCACAGCCGCTCCGTAAGTGATCATGTCCTCGACAGTCACTGCAAGCGTATCCGGATAGCCCAGCATGACGTTTCCGAGGCTATCGCCCACGAGAATCGCGTTCACTGAACTATCTTCAATCAGTCGCGCCGTCGTGTAGTCGTAACACGTAAGCATCGAAATGCGCTTGCCTTCGGCTTTCATAGCGCCGAACGTGGCAACCGTCGTTTTTATTTTCTGCGTGGTCATCAATTGGATTCTCAAATATTGCGCGCGTAGGAAATCAAAAGCGCTTCAATCATTGTTTTTGCGTTGAGCGGATGTTCGGCAACGCGTCGGATATCGCGCACCGAATTAATCCAAGTATAGAGTCCAGCCGGGCTGGCAGCTTGTGCAATAGCTTTAATTTCTTCAGCAAATTCAGGAAAGTACTGTGGGTCACAGCCAACCTTAGCACTTGCCAGATCCCAACCCCAACGCGACAAAAAGAGTGCGGCAGCAGAAAGCGTCACGTCCTTGTCGGCAACAGAAAGCGCTTGCGCCGGAGGTGCTGCACGACCAAGTTTCAAATAGGCAAGAAAGCGCTCGCGCATCTCGTCCGACAAACGGAACCTCGCGTCTTCGTCAAACACCGCAAGCGGCATGCCGCCCGCTTCGGTCAATTTTCGTTCAGCCTCCTGCACACCTTGACTTTTGAGCCATTCAAGCGACTGCTCCCTAGTGGGAGCACCCGCACGAATCAGACGGCAGCGGGAACGAATCGTCGGCAGAACGCGGTCAATTTCATCAGCCACAAGCATAAACACGGTGTTTTCCGGCGGTTCTTCAAGACTCTTAAGAAGCGAAGCTGCTGCTTCGGCGCGGATGCGATCTGCCGGATACACCAAAACGATGCGAACGCCGCCCTCGTGACTTTTAAGATTTAAAAAGTCGGTAAGCGCTCGTGTCTGATGAATCAGAATTTCTCGATAAACGGTCTTGCGGTCGCTGGCTGCAGTATCGGGCGGCACAAAAGGAATTTCGCGTGGCAGACTTTCGGCTTCGCTTACCACATAGCGAATGTCGGGGTGCGTTCCAGCGCGGACCAGATGACAGCCGTGACAACGTCCACAAGGCGTACCGTCGGCCGCAGGCTGCGTGCACAGAAGCGACTTTGCAAAAGCCTGAACCAGATCGAAAATACCCGCACCTCGCGGACCGTAGACAAGAAGTCCGTTGGGCAGTTTGCCTCTTAAATCAAGAAGCGATTTTTCAAGCGCATCCTGCCAAGGGTAAAGCTTAAGCGACATCACAACCATCCTTTCGCTTCGTCCAGAAGCTGAGCTGTGATCACTTCCGGCGTCTGGTCGGCATCAAGCACAAAAAAACGCTCGGGAGATGCCGCAGCACGCGCCAGATAGGCTTCGCGCACACGAGTAAAGAAATCGCAATCCTGCGTCTCAAAACGATCGGCCGTGCGAGAGAGAGCCAAACGGCGGGCTGCCGTGCGGGGATCCAAATCAAAGAGCACCGTCTTGTTTGGTTGAAACCCTTTTTGCACGATGGCTTCAAGTTGCAGAACATTCTCGGCGTCATAGCCTTTGGCGCCTACTTGATAAGCATAAGTAGCGTCCGTAAAACGATCGGAGAGCACCCAGGCGCCCCGTTCAACGGCAGGCAGAATCACGTCGCGGATGTGCTGTGCACGTGAGGCGAAAAAGAGCAACGTCTCGGCGGTCACATCCATATCGTCATTTAGCAGCATGGCCCGAATTTTTTCTCCGAGCGGCGTGCCGCCCGGCTCACGCGTGCGAACGACTTCGATGCCGTGATCAAGAAGAAAACGATGCAACGCTTCAATTTGAGTGGTTTTCCCTGCGCCGTCGATTCCTTCAAAAGTGATGAATTTTCCTCGTTCCATGATCTCTCATCGTGCGTTATTCTGACGCTTTTGCATAGCGCGAGCTTTACGAGCCGGCGCCTTTTGATATTTTTCGACCGCGCGGTTGTGTTCCGTCAACGTCTTGGAAAAATGTGTCGTCCCGTCACCGCGCGCTACAAAGTACAAGAACTTCGTGTCCTCCGGATTCAAAGCGGCGTGAATGGACGCTGCCGAAGGCATTGAAATTGGCGTCGGCGGCAGTCCCGCATTGAGGTACGTATTGTAGGGCCCGGGCTGCTGCAAGTCGCGGCGTCGGAGGTTGCCGTCAAAGTTTTCCCCGAGGCCGTAGATTATCGTGGGGTCGGTCTGAAGCGGCATGCGCAACCGCAAACGGTTGTTGAACACCGAACTCACAAGTGCTCTATCTGTGTGCAGCGACGTTTCCTTTTCGATGATGCTCGCAAGAATCAAAGCTTCGTATTTCGTTTTAACCGCAGCGAGTGGACTTTTCTTCTCCCACTCTGCATTGAGTATCCTCATCTGTTCACGATAAGCCGCGCGGTACACGTCGATGTCGGTCAACCCCGTGCGAAAGCTGTAGGTTTCGGGCGCAAACACGCCTTCCAAGTGGGGCTCCTGTATTCCCAGCACCGATCGCAACTGCATGTCCGACATGCCGGCCGTCTTGATTTCGATGTCGGGCAGCGCCGTCACCGCCTTTCTCAATTCCCACAGCGGTATGCCGTCGGCAATGCGGAAGGAAAACTTCTCCACATCCGAACGTTGCAGTTTGTCGACAATGTCCGCAAGTGTCATCCCCGGCGTAAAACGATAGCGACCGGCATGAATCGAAAGCGCCGTTCCCTGCACGCGCAACAGACCGATTAGCGTATCGGGCGAAACGCCGATGCCCGCCTGCGCAATGCGGTTGGCAATTGCGCGACCTGAAGCTCCCGCCGGGACCGTCACATCAACGTAACTGACGCCTTCGGGCAAATCAACCGAGCGCTTGAAATACCACCAGTACGGCAATGTGCAGCACAGCACCACGACGACGAGCACCACCGCCAGCTTGGCCCAGAGGCTCTTGCAGATCTGCGGTAGCAACGGGTTTTCAGTCGTTTCCTTGGTCTTGGAATCGACAACACCGGTTTCGTCCGATTCCGGCAAAGACTTCTCGGCGTGTGTTTCGTCCTGAGCCTGGTCCGATTTCGACGCGCTCGCCTGCTCCTTTTTCTCGGTCTTTTCGAGCGGCTGCACGACTTGTTCAGAATCTTTTGCCTGCTCTTGCGGCGCTTTTTCTTGCTGAGCCCTGGCCGCCGGTATTTCGGCTTCGTCTACTCTTACGGGCACAGACAGTTCTTGATCAGACTGTGCTTGCTTGGTTTCCCGCTTTACCGACGCTTCCGTCGCAGAAGGCACCGAAACTGGCTCCTGAGTCACCGCAGTCGGCGTCTCGACAGCACCCCGTTCGCTTTGAGCGGAGACTACCGGCGCATAGACCGGCTGTTTAGTTTCAATGGAAGCCACCGGCTCGGACAAAGTCACAGTCGGTTCCGAGACTTGCGTCATAACGGAGTTTGCTTTGACACTTGTCTTTATTTCAGGCGTCTCGTAGACAGGGGACTCAACTTCTTGAATAGAAACTTTCTGCGTCTTGGGCTCAGCCGGAGTTTCGCTCGACGGCTGCTGCGCCACCTTCGTTTTGCGCGACGTCTTGCGAGGCGCGGCAGCCTTTTTCACGCCGGTCGTTTTACGCGCGCGAGGAGCTTTCTTTTCCGCAGTTGATTTACGGGGCTTTCGAGCCGGTTTTTCAGAAGGCTTCTCGGAGCCGGCGCCGGCCTCAAGCGCATTTTCCAGGTTTTTATTGTCAGTCTCGGAACTCACGCGGATCGTCTCTCAGAAATGGAATCGGCAGATTCGCCGAAGAATACCAGGGCATCGCGCGTTTTAGCTATCGAATCAGGACCGCCAACGGCGTCAAGTCGACCGTGCCGGCTTCAGAGAAAACGAGGAGCTCGAGTACAATACGCGCACATAGCAAAAGGGCGCCGTTCTCCTCCTTTTTGCGGAGATGCGCCGTTTCAAACCACAGTTTGCGAATCTAAATGTCTGATGCGAATTCTACGGTAGGAACGCTTTCCTGCCTAAGCTCTCTTGCGCTCATTACCGTTTCCGGCGCAGATCGTTTCACTTTTTTACAAGGTCAGCTCACCAATGACATCACCAAGCTCGGCAACGAGCTCATGCCGGCCGGGTACTGCTCGCCCAAGGGCCGACTGTTGGCTACGCCGCGCCTGTTCCAGGAAGGCGACACCATCGGCATGATCGTAGCGGCCTCCAACGCCGACTATCTCGTCAAGCGTCTCAAGATGTACGTGCTGCGCAGCAAGGTGACGATCGAGCGTGCTGCGGATCGTGAAGTGGCAGGTTTTGTCGGCGACGGTGCGCTTGTTTTCGAATTGCCCTGCGCTCTGCCGCAGGCGCGCATTGCCGCGGCACTGCCGAGCGGTCTGGGGCTGACAATTGTTCCGAAAGGAACGGCTTGCGCCGGCTCGGAACCCCTCTGGTGGGCCGCCTGCGCCGCTGCCGGTCAATCCTGGGTGTTTGGCGAAACAGCCGAGCGCTTCACGCCGCACGCCGTCAATTTGGATCTCATCGGAGGCATCTCCTTCAATAAGGGCTGCTACACCGGCCAGGAAGTGGTTAGCCGCATCGAGCACATCGGCAAGACGAACCGCCGTACCGTTTTGCTTGCGGCCAACGATCCGCTTGAACTCGCGCCCGGTACCGATCTGACGGACAATCAGGGCCAAGTCGTGGCAACGGTGCTCTACGGCGCCAAGCTTGCCGACCGTACTCTCCTTCTGGCAGAAGTCTCCACCGAGACGGCTCAAAGCGAAGCTGCGCTCGATACAACAGCGGCAACACTGCACCGCCTGCCCCTGCCCTACGGCTGGACCCGCACCAAATAAGTCAAAAATAACGAGGAAAGCGGCACGGGCCGCTTAAAGAATCACCATGGCAAAGATTACGATCCACACTCCCGAAGAAATCGAGGCGATGCGCCGCGTCGGTTCCGAAGCGGCCGATCTTCTTGACTTCATCACGCCTCACGTCAAGGCCGGCGTGAGTACTCTGGCGCTCGATGAGCTCATGCTCGACTACACGGTCAACGTGCTCAAGGCAAAGTCCGCCTGTCTGGGGTACAACCCGGGCGGCAACGGCATTCCCTACCCCCGAGCCACCTGCATTTCCGTCAACAACGTGATCTGCCACGGCATCCCGAGCGAGAAAAAGATTCTTAAAAACGGCGACATCGTCAACATTGACGTCACCATTGAAAAGGACGGCTTCTTCGGTGACAACTCGCGTATGTTCATCATCGGCAAGCCCACGATTGCCGGCAAACGCCTTGTGGAAGCAACCTGGGGCTGTATGTGGGCGGGCATCGAAGAGGTGCGCCCGGGCAAGTGCTTCAATGACATCGGCATAGCATGTCACAACTTCGTCAAACCCATGGGCCTTTCGATCGTGCACGAATACGGTGGCCACGGCATCGGTCGTGTTTTTCACGGCGAACCGCATGTCTGCCACGTGCCCATCAGCACGCCGACGGCCAAATTCGAGCCGGGGATGATCTTTACCGTCGAACCTATGGTAAACGCCGGCAAGCGCCACATCATGGATCTCAACGACGGCTGGACGGTCGTCACCAAGGACCGCAGTCTGTCGGCTCAGTGGGAGCTTGAAGTGGTCGTGACCGAAACCGGTTACGACATTCTTACCGTTTCCAAGGGCATGCCCGAGCCGCCGACCTGGGTCAAAGGCTGGAAGAAGCCCAGCTTCGACTAAACAAGACTCAAAACGGGAGTAGTTGCAACACTGCTCCCGTTTCGTTTTGGCTTCCGACTTCTCGCTCGTCAGAGACCGAGCATGCTCTTTTTGAGCTTGTCGTCAATCGCGTTTTCGCCCAGCCAGATTCGCAGGACCGAGTCAAAAAGCTTCTTACCGCCAATGTTGTCGGCCACAAGCTTGCCGTTGACAAGCACCGAGGTAGTCTTGCCCGAGAAGTCAAAGTCCACCAGGTCGCCTTCCTTGGCGTCGCCGATTTCATTCATCGCTTTGATGAGCTTGGCAAGTTCCGGTGCGATTTCTTTGCGGGTTGCCTCATCGGTGTTGTCCTGCAGACCTTCTTCCAAAGCCGAGACAAAGCTCTTGGCAGAAACGTCACGCAGCAACCCCAGGCGTACGCGCGCAGCACCGTTTTGCTCAAGCACGCCTTGGGCGGTCTGAGCCTTCTGCGGCACGTAAAGGCCTGCTGCGTATACCTTGAAGAACACCTTCTTTCTCAAGCCTGCGCCGTTGAGCTGCAGCGTCGTCTGACCGACGACAGCGGAGTCTTCGTAGCGAATCGATTCGACATTGACATCGGCGCAGACATTGAACGCAAAACCGAACGTCAAAAAGCCCGCGATCACTTTCTTGATCATCTTTTTTCCATCCCAGAATCAAAATAAGGCGAAGTGTGCCTGAACCGACTTCTCTTCGCACGACCGCCTAACCTTTAGTTTCCTTTTGCTAAGGCCGCGCACACTCTAGAATTTGTCTTTGTCACGAATTTTGGGAACCCGCATCATGGCGTCCGAACGCAACTTTTCCGTCAAACCGTACATCAACCTCCGAGAAAAGCTTGCCCAAAACTTTTCGGCGCACCCCCAGGTCGGACTTTATTTGCGGCACCATACTGCCGTCATCGACAAGTTCGTCAAAGATTGCGCCGCGTTTGCCAAAGTTCCCCCCACCTGCGCGATCGCCGCGCTCGGCGGCTACGGCCGCAGAGAAATGTTCCCGTACTCGGATATCGACGTGGCGGTGCTCACCCCCGAAGGCCTCTCGCAAGCCGATCAGACCGCCATTGCGGAGTTCGTCACCTTGCTCTGGAGCCTGGGACTGACGGTCGGCACCAATGTCCGAACCAAAGCCGAAACGCTCAAAATCACCGCCTCCGACATCACGGCGGCAACCGCCTTTTTGGAGGCGCGATGGATCTACGGAAACAAAGCTCTTTTTAAAGACACCCACGACACTTTTTTGCAGGAGCTCGACAGCCGCATGTTTTTTCGCAGCAAAATGCTCGAAATGCGGCAGCGTCACCAAAAATACGGCGACACTCCCTATGCCCTCGAACCCAACATCAAGGAAGGTTTGGGCGGTCTGCGCGACCTGCAGGTGTTTCTGTGGTACGCCAAAGCCGCCGGTTACGGCACATCCTGGAAAGAAATGGCTCAGGCAGGACTCATCACCGGCACAGAGGCCTATCACTTCACGCAGTGCACGCACTTTCTGCGAGAACTGCGCATCCGCCTGCACCTCATCTGCGGCCGTCATGAAGACCGTCTGATTTTCGACGTGCAGACAGCGCTCGCAAAAAACGCCGGCTACAAACCCAAAGGGGCGCTGCTTCCGAGCGAAGCACTCATGAAGCGCTTCTATCTCAACGCTAAGAACATCGTTCAGCTCACGCAGATTCTGGTAGCTGCCATCACCGAAAAGCTTTTCCGGCAGGCCGCGCCGCGTTTTGTAAAGAGCATCGACAATGTCTTCATCGCCCGCGGAGACATTCTCGACATCAAGAGCCGAGACGACTTTCGCAAAGACTCAACAAATATGATCCGAGCTTTCGTGCTCTTTGCCTTGCATCGGGAGTTCAAGCGCATGTCGACGAATCTGCTGCGAGCGCTCTGGCACGAACGCTCCTCGATCGACACGGAATTTCGAAGCAACCCGATCAACAAAAAGCTCTTTCTCGATACGGTCAAACTCCGCTACGGTCCCTATCATTTTCTAAAGAACCTCAACACATGGGGCATTCTCGGACGCTTCCTGCCCGTCTGGCGACGCATCGTCGGACAGATGCAACACGATCTTTTTCATATTTACACGGTCGATCAGCACACGCTCGGCGTCGTCAAATATCTCCGCCGCCTGTCGCACTCTTCCTACGCGCACGAATACCCCTTGTGCTCGCAGATCATGAACGATATTGAAAAGCCCTGGCGTCTGACACTTGCCGGACTTTTTCACGATATTGCCAAAGGTCGCGGAGGAAGCCACTCCGAGCTTGGCGCCAAGGAAGTCAAAGCTTTTGCCGCCAACTTCGGAATCAATCCGCAAGACGCTGATTACATGGAGTTTCTGGTGGCGCAGCACCTCCTGATGAGCACGGTTGCACAGCGCGAAGACATCACCAATCCGGAAGTGGTCGAACGCTTTGCCTCAAAGGTCGGCAACAAGGAGCGACTCGACGGTCTGTATCTTTTGACCGTCTGCGACATCCGCGCCACCAGTCCCAAGGTCTGGAACGCCTGGAAGTATCAGCTTCTCACGGATCTCTACCACAGCACATTGCTGTGCCTGGAAGCAGGTGGCGAACCCAAAACGCGGGCGGGCATTTTCGATGAACACCGCAAGAAGGCCTGCGAACTGATCGCGCAGACCGGCATGACCGAAGATGTGAGAGACGCTTTCTGGAAGGAACTCAACATCGTCTACTTCCTTCGCCATTCGCCCCAGGACATCGCCTGGCACACGGTGGAACTCGCCGGATGCTCCCGCTCGCACGACCCCGTCGTCAAGTGCCGTGCGCGCCGCAAGGGCAACGTCTGCAAGGTACTTGTCTACACGCACGACCAAAAAGATCTCTTTGCCCGCGTGGTGGCTTTTTTCGAGCGCGAAGGTCTTTCGATTCTCGACGCGCGCATTCACACGACCGTCCACGGCTGGGCGCTGGACACATTCCTCGTACAGGATAAGCGCGGGCGCGATCTTAAAGCTCTCGGAGCAAGCATCGAAAAAAATCTTGCAAACGTCATCAGCTCGGCCAAGCCGCTACCCGAACCCAAAAAAGGAAAGGCAGAAGTTTCCCTGTGACGCCAATCGTGGAAATCGAGCGCGACGAGAGTCAGCGCAGCTGGGTGCTTCGCATCACCTGCAACGACCGTATCGGCCTTTTGTTTGCCATCGCCGTCGTGTTGGCACGACACGGCATCAACCTTGCCACCGCCAAGATCTCCACGCTCGATGAGCGCGTCGAAGACGTATTTTTGATTGACGGCCCGGCGCTGCAAAATCCCGAAGGCGTTGTGCAGGTGGAAAACGAGTTGATTGACGCCTTGATGAACGCAGCCTGATCCGGCTGCACAAACGACGACGCCGCAGAACTCTGCGGCGTTGTGTTGTGTTGTGCGAATTTAGCGCTCTTCGATCGGCTTGACGTGGCGCTCCGTGCAACCGGTAAAGAGTTGACGGGGTCGACCGATGCGGAAGGCCGGATCATCGATCATCTCGTTAAGCTGAGCAAACCAGCCCACAGTACGGGCCATTGCAAAAATGGCCGTAAAGAGCGGCATGGGAATGCCAATAGCCTTTTGTACGATACCCGAATAGAAATCAACATTCGGGTAAAGATTGCGAGAAATGAAGTATTCGTCTTCTAGGGCAATTTTTTCCAAAGCCAAGGCAAGCTTGAAAATGGGCGAATCGTGCAAACCGAGTTCATCAAGCACTTCGTAGCAAGTTTCGCGCATGAGCTTGGCTCGAGGATCGTAGTTCTTGTAGACACGGTGCCCGAACCCCATCAAGCGCACGCCGCTCGACTTGTCCTTGACCTTCTTGATGAAGTCGCCGATTTTCGCGATGCCGCCCTCTTCCTGGATGTGATAGAGCATCGAGAGCGTCGCTTCGTTGGCGCCGCCGTGCTGCGGACCCCACAGACAAGCTACGCCCGCGGCAATGGCCGCAAAGGGACTCGTGCCGGAACTTGCGCACAGACGTACGGTCGAAGTTGATGCATTCTGCTCATGGTCAGCATGCAGAATGAAGATGCGGTCGATAGCGCGCGTGAGCACATCGTTGATCTTGTATTCCTCACACGGAATCGCAAACATCATGCGCATGAAGTTGGCCGAATAGGACAAATCGTTGCGCGGATAAATGTAGGGTTCGCCCACTGAATACTTGTAAGTCATGGCGACAAGACCGGGCATCTTGCCGATGAGCTGCACGGCAGCCATGGCACGCTGCTCGGGATCGAGCAGGTTGCAGCTCTTGGGATAGAACGCGGACATGGCTCCGATCAGGCCGGTCAAAACCGCCATCGGATGTGCATCGCGGCGGAACCCCTGCAGGAAGAGATGCATCGACTCGTGAATGAGCGTGTGGTGCATCACGAGGTACTCGAAGTCTTCCTTTTCTTTTGCGTTGGGCAATTCGCCTTTGAGAAGCAGATAACAGACTTCAAGGTAGTCGCAGTTGCGGGCGAGCTCCTCGATCGGATAGCCGCGATAGAGCAGTTTGCCCGCCGCGCCGTCAATGTACGTAATGGCGCTCTTGCAGGAGGCCGTGCTCATGAAGCCCGGGTCGTATGTGAACTTTCCCGTCTTCTTGTAGAGCGTCGAAATGTCGATGACTTCCGGACCGACGGAGCCGGGCAGAACCGGCAGGCTAACTTCCGGCGAACCGTCGGAAAACACGAGTTTTACTGATTTTTCTTCAGCCACGACACTTCCTCCGTTATGGGTGTCCAAGCAAAATTCAGATGTGCCGCAAGTGCCTACAGCCGCCTTTGCCGCACCTTAACGGATCAAAATAATAGCCCCGACTAGGCGCTTTTGCTTATTTTCGCCTCTTCTCGGAAACACGCAGACTGGCAAAGGCCGCATCCTGAATTGTCTCGGACATGCCGGGGTGCGGCCAGATAACAAGCGACAGATCCTCGTCGGTCGCCCCAAACGCAATGGCCTGCGCCAGAGCAGACACGAGGTCTCCGGCAGCAGCGCCCACGACCTGAGCACCCACTAGGCGTCCGGTTGATTCTTCGCAGACCAGTTCGACAAAACCAGCCGTTTCATCACAGGCTCTCGCCATGGCGTTATGCGCAAAAGCGGCTTTGCCCGTGCAAACGGCCATTCCGGCTTCTTGCGCAGCGTCTTTACTCAATCCGACCCAGGCGAACTCAGGATGCGTATAGACGACGGAAGGCACCGGCGCGACATGCGCAGGACGCACGCCGCCAGCGATGCGGTCGGCCACGGCGCGGCCTTCGTCGGAAGCCTTATGCGCAAGCTGCGGACCTTTGACGATGTCTCCTATGGCCCACACACCGGGCAAATTGGTACGGCACTGATCATCGGTTTCAACAATGCCTGCGGGATTCACGGCCAAGCCTACCGCCTGAGGATTGACGCCTTCGACAGCGGAACTTCTGCCGATTGCCACAAGAAGTTTTTCAAACGTGCGCGTTTCCTTGACGCCGTCGCGCTCGAACGTGACGTTGACGCCTTCTGCGCAACGCTGCACGTCAATAATGAGCACTCCCAGTTCAAACTGTAGCCCCTGCTCAGAGAGAATCTTGCGTGCCGTTTCGCTAACGGTCCTTCCGGCAAAGGACAAAACGTCGGCCGCCATGTCGAAAACGGTCACGGCGCAGCCCAAGCGAGACCAGACGCTTCCGAGTTCAAGCCCGATCACGCCGGCACCGATAATGCCGAGACTCTTCGGAGGCTCCTTAAATACCAAAGCACCGCTATTGGAACACACCACTTCTTCGTCAAACTGAAGCCCCGGCAAGGCACGAGGCTGGGTACCGCAGGCAACGATCACGTGTTTGGCCTGCAGTCGTTGACCGCCTGCCGTCTCAAGTTCCCAACCAGTCTGCGTCTTTGCGCGAAAAACGACTTTTTCGGCAACGAACTCAACGCCCGCTTTCTTAAAAAGCATCGCAACGCCGCGATTGGAATCCTTCACCGCTTTGGCACGGTGGCGCTGCATCTGATCAAAGTCCATAACCGGAATAACAGGCTTCAAACCGAAAGCTGACGAGCCCTTCCTTTCCTTTGCATAAGCCAGACTTGCAGCCAAAAGCGCCTTACTCGGCACACATCCGACATTGGCACAGGTGCCGCCGAGAGCACCAGACTCTCCGTCATCAGGATTGACCATCGGATCAAGGCAGACTGTCTTTAAGCCGAGCTCTGCGGCGCGTACCGCTGCAGCATAGCCACCGGGCCCGGCACCAATCACCGCCACGTCATAGAGTGCGTCCATCGTGTTTTTCCTTTTCTCAAATGTCCAAAAGCATCACGGTGGGATCCTCAAGCGCTGCCTTCATCGCGCCGAGACACAGCACGGCTTCGCGTCCGTCAATGAGGCGATGATCGTAGGAAAGCGCCAGATAGTTCATGGGACGAATGACGATTTCACCGTTGACCACGACAGGACGTTCCTTGGTGGCATGAATACCCAAAATAGCCGATTGGGGCGGATTGATGATAGGAGTGGAAAGCATCGAACCGAAAACGCCGCCGTTGCTCACGGTAAAAGTGCCGCCGGAAAGTTCTTCGATCGACAGCTTGCCCGCTTGGGCTCGTTTAGCAAAGTCGGCAATCTCAAGTTCGATTTGCGCAAAACTTTTTTGATCAGCGTTGCGCACCACGGGAACCACCAAACCGCGCTCCGTACCGACGGCAACGCCAATGTCAAAGTAGCTGTGATAAATGATGTCGGTGCCGTCAATCGAGGCATTCAGTATCGGAAACTTTTCAAGTGCGTAAACGGCGGCCTTAACAAAGAATGACATGAAGCCCAGCTTTATGCCATGGCGTCGCTCAAACTTTTCTTTGTATCGGGCACGCAGCGCGATGACCGCGCTCATATCCACTTCGTTAAAAGTGGTGAGCTGCGCGGACCCGGCAAGACTCTGAACCAAACGCTCTGCCACGCGGCGGCGAAGGCGTGTCATCGGAACACGGTCCTCCTTGCGGCCGTACGGATCGGGC
>ENA-OPXB01001022-OPXB01001022.1-human-gut-metagenome-genome-assembly--contig:-NODE-1022-length-16838-cov-3.421021_pt1 | contig 16838 bp, 9 predicted proteins | sample MGYA00241516_ERZ502024 | MGnify/ENA primary metagenome ERZ502024 (study PRJEB25962, sample SAMEA2041926) | human gut metagenome | biome: human gut; feature: human-associated habitat; material: faeces...
CTGTAGCCGAAGTTCACTGAGTTCTTATCTGCGCCGTAAGTGACATCCACATCGTCGACATTGACATAAAGCTTGGCCGGGTTCACTGTCACCGTACCGTCTTCCACGACAATTTCGTAGTTGCCGCCTCGAGTTCCGGTCTGCGCCGTCCCCACCAGGTCGTAGTTCCCGACGTTGTTTGTCTTTCTGTCTCCGCCGTTTTCAATGAACGCGTCGCTCGAATAGTCCATTCCGACAAGAACTTCACTCAGCTTATCGCCGTTAACCGATCCGCTTCCCGCCTCAAGACTGTAGCCGAAGTTCACTGAGTTCTTATCTGCGCCGTAAGTGACATCCACATCGTTGACGTTGACGTAAAGCTTTACAGGCGTGACACTGGCTTTGCCACTAATGTTTGGCGATCCATCAGAAAACTCATAATTCTTCGTCAAATCACCAAGATCAATATTGGCAGTCCACTTATACGTACCCACATCTTGTGTGACACGACCGCTACTTTCTCCCGTCAACGACCCATCATTAACAAAATCTGCATTCAGTCCAGATCCAAGTTCAGCCCTCATTTCGTCTGTCAATCCACTGTCGACAGCCACAGCTAAACCATAACCTTCTTGGTCTGTCTCGACCCGAATGCCATTTGCGCCAGCCTCGGCTCTTGCAGTTTCGAATGCCAAACTTCCGTAGGTCCGTTTAATCTCATCGAGACTGACAGTCAGTTTTGCCTTATCGATGGTATAGCTCAAACCGATATCGTATCCAAGATTATTGTGAGTTCCATCTTTACCAATTAAGATCTGCTGAGACCAAACAACATAATCTCCAGCGTCTTTATTTGTGATGCCATTGAGAAGCCCGTTTGCATTCCCGAATGCATTTAAACCATCCGCAGCAGTGACATAGTTAAGGAAACTTTGCACCTTACCGTTATAGACAATATCTTCTGGCAACACACTGACTTTTGTCTGAGTCAAGAAAACCTTGAGCATCGGAAGACTTAATCCTTCGTAAACCTTCCATGTGTTCTCAAAGTCAAAACCGTTATAGCCTTTTTGCCAAGTCCTATCAGAATCAGACACAGTTTCGGCAGTTATGTCATTTGCAGCATATGTATAAGCATGCTGTGCAGATGAACCGGTAGCTGACTTTCCGATCAGACTACCTTCGTTATTCGTCGCAAAAACCTGTGACAACTTTCCTTCATTCAAACCAACCAGATTACCAACAACACCATTCTGTCCGGTACCAATCACTCCCGTGGTGTTATAAGCGTTGGAAAGCGTCCCTTCATTGATGCCAACAACACCACCGACAATGGAAGCCCCCTGCACACTCTCCGGCTGATTCCCATTGGTTAGTACAGTATTGAACACCTGATCAATAGAAGAATTGGTTGCATTGATTCCAACAACACCGCCAACAGACTCTCCGGAACCAATAATCGCCCCGGTGTTATATGCTGCAGTCAATCCACCTTCGTTGTGTCCGATCAAGCCACCCACATATGACTGTCCTTTGACAACTCCATTGTTATAGATCTGATAGGCATAATAGGAAAGGCCATTTTCACTCTGGGCTTGACCTCCCGTAAGGGTTGCTGTGTTAAATCCTATCAGCCCACCGGTCCTATCCCCACCAACAACGACAGCATTCATTGCATTTATCAGAGATGAATGAATGACGTCACCAGTGTTGTATCCAATCAGTCCGCCGGTATTCTGTCCTCCCGTAACCGTACCAGCATTGGTTAATGTTGAATTTTCGATTCGGCCCTTGTTTATCCCAAATAAGCCTCCCGTACCGCCTTCGCTTTGAGAACCACTTCCACTAAACAGTCCATTCACTTTACCTTCATTTATCAAATCGGCATAAAGAATGTTTCCTGTATTTTCGTAAAAGATTCCCGCTGCGCCGCCATCTGTCGCGGTAACGTTCCCCTTGTTAACCACTGTTAGCCGATTATCTTCTGTACCTTGCAAAACTTTATCGTTCAGATTAGAGCCTGCGATTCCACCAACACCACTTAGACCTGCAATGCTGCCTTCATTAATCAATTCGCCCTCGAACGTACCAGTTCGGCTGTTCTGTCCAACAATGCCGCCAACATACGAGCCGCCTTCAACCGAAAGGTCAACATTACTTCGATTGGTAACATCAGTAATCGCACCGTCGTTGTATCCGACGACGCCGCCAAAATACATTGGCTTATCACTATCGCTTTTCCCTTCGGCCGCGTGGATGGTAACAGCTGTATTGGTGGCAGAAATTTTTCCCGTCTCAGAGTTCTTTCCAGCCACACCGCCTACGTATGAATGGCCAGTGATAGCTCCTTCATTTATGAGTGCCATATCACCGGTAATCTCGCCCGAGTTTTCCCCGGCAATACCGCCGACATAGTCTTGTCCATTAATTTCAGCAGCCAGTGCATTGGAAAGTGAATTTAATGTCGCCTCTCGGCCATTCTGGCCCACCATGCCACCCACATATTCTTGCCCGGTGACGGTTCCGGTGTTTCTCCCACTTGTAACAGAACCCATGTTAATTCCAGCCAACCCCCCAACATGCGAACCCAGGCCGTCAACTGAGGACGTATTCACTGCATTATTGATTTTGCTGTCTGAGGTATTTTCACCAACAATTCCACCAACAACGGAGCCTCCCATCACAATGCTTTCGTTGTAGAGGCTGACCATCGTTCCAGCATTCTCGCCGGCAATGCCTCCGCCAGCGACTCATCCGTGCCGCGCCGACCGTTTGTCACCCCCGTGCTGTTGGTCAATGTAACCGTGCCGATATTGACTCCAACTGCACCACCAATGCCTGCCGCCAAATTGTTGCTGGCACTCACCGCGCTGTCGGCTGTAATCAGATAGGTTGCAGCGTCTTCAATATCAAGCGTTCCATCTTCCTTAAGTTCTTTGCCAATCAGTCCATCGACACCATTAACACCGACAAGCCCACCGGCCGTTACGGCTTTTCCGGCAGCCACGACCATATCCGAAGCAGTTGAACCATATACGACACCATTGTTAATACCAGCCAGTCCTCCGGCAGCCCCGTTAATTGGGGTACCAGTGATTACCTCAGAGGCATTTCCTTCAGCCGTAATGTGATTCCCAAGAGTCACAACGTCATAGATCAACCCATTATTCTCAGCAGCAATCGTGCCGGCTGATCGCACGCCCACAAAATCAGACGCATACACTCTGAGGTCATGAACCGTTCCCTCTTGCCCAATCTTTGCAAAAAGACCTGCATCCTCTCCCGTAACATTCAGACCGAGAATACGGTAACCGCGCCCATCAAAATTTCCTCTAAAGCCATCTTTAACACCGGTTCCGATAGATTCAAAACCCGTTAAGGAACTTGCGTCTACATTGTCCTTCAAGGCAAAGTTGAAACCAAGAAAATTTTCTGCACTGTCAGGGTTCGCATTCACAAATTGTTGAATTCCTGCCAGCTGTTGGGCATCTTCGACCCACAGATATACCGATTTGCTGGCGTCGAACTGATAGTCAACAACGTCCTGACCGTTTTCGTCTTTTCGTTTAACCCGAAGCATGTCAAGATCTGACGTAAATGTGTGATCCTTGTCATACTTGCTCAAGTTATAACTGCCAGTGGCGTCATTCCACAAATCAACAGCAATTTGGAAATCACCGCTACCCGAAAGGTTAATTGTCCCGACGTTCTTAAAGTGATCCAGGAAATGGTGAATACGATCCACGTCATCATCAGCAGTGATATCAAGCAAGATCTCCTCATCGCTTGTTAAATTAAGATCACCGCCGATACTGAGCTTACTGTCCAGATATATTCCCCCATCGGCAACAACCGTAAAATCTCCTGCAGAAGAAACAGCGCCGTTTTGCATATTGCCGTAAAGGATGCTCACTGCCCCCTCGGTTTCCACAGTCACATCACCGACCACTGCACCCGAAGCATTAACGTTTATTGCGTATATGTCCGAAATAGTCGTGAGCGATTTCATCGGATCTTTCACAACGCTGGAATCCACAACAAATGAGTTCGGTGCTGTCGCGCTGATCCCGCTGATAGTCGTGATTGCGCCAGCCTGAGCGGAATTCAACTGGCCAAGAATCTCAAAATCAGAACCCCCATTGCTTATAACGGACACACTACCGGAACCAGGAATGCTTCCGGTTGCCTGTATCAGGCCAGAGATCAATGCATCGCGCCCGTTTGTATTAATAAGTACTGAAGAGCCGTAGAACTCAGCTCCATCCATAATTACCAATGTCGAGGCGTCTTGTGAAGCATTGATGTTAAGCGCGCCGTCGGCAAAAACCGTACCGGCGTAATAGTGCCCCTTATTATTATCAAAGTTATTCAGCGTTAAGCCTGCGTTATGGACAACAAAGTCCTCAGCACTGGCTACATTGAGATCTCTCCAGTCGAATGTCAGACTGCTTACGTTGTCCTTCGCTGTCACAATGGTCAGCAACGGGTTATAGGCTGTACCGTATTGGATGCTTTTGATATCTTCCAGGTTTGACTGATTTGAGAAATAATTTTCGGCCCCAGATAAAAAATCATTAAGGATCAGCAACCCTCCGGCATAGAGACGCCAATTTTTTCCATCATCCGGTTTGTCAATTCCCGTCTCCGGAGAGTTGTGAATTTGATCTTCTAAACCCTCATAGGCTTCAGCACTGGAACGATCTTTCCATGCAACAACAGAACCATATCCCAATTGATTACTTAGATCAGAAAATATACTAGTATTTTCTGGCGAAATATAATAAACATTATTAGATTCTAAAAGAGATTGTCCCGAGGAGATCTTATAGACCTCAGTACTTCCTGTACTTTCATAATCTTGATTAGCATTCCACTGTTTAGCCGCATACAAATTACCTAATGTATATACTTGCTGAACAGACAATTTATTCGCAATATCCACAGTTCCGACAATACCGGAAACCGTGTTACCATATTGATTTTCAACCGGAGTAAAACTCCTAATACTTCCGAGATTATAGGCCAAAGTCAGAGAAGAGCTTTCTCTCTGAAGTGAATTACTGTCATCCCACAGATAGAATGCCCCAATCAATCCACCAACTTGACTCCCTTTAGCGTTATTATCATCTTTATTAACTACGGTGATATTTCCTGTATTAAAAACATTTTCAACGGTACCACCAACCCAATAACCAACAATGCCACCAACAACACTATAACCGTTATAAATATCACCAGTATTATATGAATGATAAATATCGCCCGACAAACGCCCGGCAATTCCACCTACATGGCGTCCGTAAAAAGTGTACGAACTATCACCTATCTGCCCAGCGTTATAAACATCGTAGAGAACAGCGGATGCCTTGGTACCTTCCGTGGCATCTCCCACAATACCACCCATGTTAAGAGGATCAACCGTACCTACTGTTGCTTGGCGCGAAGACTGTATTGTTCCAGTGTTGAAGGACTTGGCAACCGATCCGTTGTACATCATTCCAACGACGCCGCCCACGCCTGTATACCCTTGAACACTTCCAGTGTTATAAGAATGACGAACAGAAGCATTTTGGTAGTCGTTATCCAGTCCGATATCAGATAGCGTTTGTGAAGCAGCAGCGTCAAGTTTTCCGACAACACCACCGACATTAGCGGCCTTCATACTTTCAAGGACATCTTGAATCGGCGTACCAACCGGAACCAAACGTGAATGCACTGTACCGCGATTCGTGGAATTTTCGATGAACGATCCTATAGTTGATCCACTCGTGAGTTCTGTATCAACCATATACCCGGCAATGCCGCCAATATTTCCGATAATGAATGTTTCATGAGATTGCCCATGACCATCCGGACGCACTCTCTCCTGAGCAACCGCTCCGTTCTCACCGGATCTTCTCGCGCCTGTACCGGTTATATCACCTCCATCATTTGTTCCATTTTTGATGGATGAATTCTTTAGAAATCCTGCAATCCCGCCTATATTATGTGCACCCGCAATTGTATTTTCTCGATTTGTTGCATCGCTTATTGCAATATTCTCCGCACTTCCAACAATGCCTCCAACATTACCGGCAGTGTAATAGGTGTCATTTACAGCTTGGCTCTCACTGGTTAAGATATTCCCATCATTAAGGATATTCGATAAAACCAGGCTCTCCTTTTGATTACCTTCATTGCTAGCCTTTCCTACTATGCCCCCTATATTGGCGACCTGAACCTCTACCATGGCAACGCCACTTTCGAAGCCGTCCATAATGGTAGGATCTCGTTGTGATTCTGCCGTATGATATTTGTATTGGTCCCCGGTATAGCCAAGAGCCGTAATTGCTCCGTGGTTAGCCACATTAACCACGCTGCTGACTCCATCATTCGTTGATGTCAGACTACCAATAATCCCACCAACGTTATATCCACCTTCAACATTGGCTTGGTTATATATTTGGAACTCATCATCCGCATTGCCAATCTCAATATTTACAGCAGAACCGACAATTCCACCAATTTCATAAGATTGACGATCTCCTCGGACAGCGCCAAGGTTATAAGTCTCTCCTTCGATAACAGTAAATTCGGCACTCCCTGCAATTCCACCAATAGAAGAAGTACCTGTCACCGTACCTACATTGATCAGACCAGACATAACAGCTTGATCGGATGACGACTTTTTATCGTTAACACTACCAACGATACCGCCTACATTATCAACACCCGTGACGTTAGCCGTATTGATAATATTTTCAACAATAATTGATCCGGCTGATCCAATAACTGACCCAACATTTTTGTTTCCCGTCACGGAGCCGGAAATAATATTCACATTGCGTATATAGGAACCATCATTCACAGAACCGAAAAGAGCGACATTATCTACGTCGCCTCGTTTGATGGTGAGGCTGAATATATTATTTCCCAACCCGTCAAAGCGCCCTGAAAAATTCTGAATTGGGGTAAATCCTTTTCCATCCCCGTTCCCGTAACTGGCATCAGAGGTAAAATCCGCATCAATGGAATTTCTCAGAGCATACCAACCGCCGACATTTGTGGAAATATTCTGAAGTTGGAACAAATCTCCAACCCACATATAACCGTTTGTGGTTGCCTCTGTTGATCCATTCACAACAACTGAAAACTGTTTCTCTTTTGTATTTGCGTAGGTTGATTGTTCTTCATCGTAGGCAGAATACCCCAAAACAACATTATCTTTATCTGTTGTTTGAACTATCAAATGATTCGATTTAGGGGATGTTTCCAGCTTGTTTTCCGTATCTGCATACAAGCGATCGGTATCGATAACCACACGATCTCCATCAAACGTCACTTTTTGCTCTGACGCAATGATCGTCCCCATACTCATAAGTTCCGCAGCCCCTGCCGCCTGAACTCTGATCGCGTCAATTACGTCCTGTGTCGTTTGATTTTTAGAGAACTTTAGCTGGCTAATATCTTTATTGGTTACATAAAGACTTCCAACGTTGATCTGCGCTGAAACACCAATCTGTACACCTGCAGGATTCGCAATAAATATGTTGCCTTTATTGTTGGCGTTGATCTGACCGTAAATCTCGGACACAGCCCCGCTGTTAACGAAATTGATCGAATTAAATTGCTTCGGTCCTTCGAAATTCACAATGGCGTCGGCACCGACAGAAAAATTCCCCCATTTGTTCACTGCAGTCTGAACGTCCTGGGTGATTGTCATTTTGTTGCCATCGATAATCGGATTCTTCACGCCACCGATTACATTTTCAAAACCGCTCGGCAACTGAGTATTGCCAGGAATAGCCCATGCAACCTCTACACACAAGGCTGCCGCTACCGCGAGAGCAATTTGAGTAACTTTGCGATTCAAAACGTTCTTCTTTGTCATTTTTCTTGCCCTCGTCAGAACATCTTATAAATCTGGAACCAGAGTCTGTAATCGTTGTCACCGGGTTCAGATAGATCTGCACGACCGTCGATTTTGTGTGCAAAGTCAAAATTAGCGTACCAGTCGTTGTCTTTTACATAACGAAAACCAATACCGGCATCAGTCAAATGTTCATACTGAGCAGTTGACCGGCTCTTGGCTACGCCGTAATCAACGAAGACTGCAGCTTCAAGCCCCGGAATAAAAGTAGCGCGACGCAGCTCCCCCGATATGATGTATGCAGAATCACCATACCCGTCACCATTCGCGTATGCTCTCATGCCACTCACTCCACCCATGAAAAACTGTTCACTGCTGTCGAGTGCGCGATTAGCGAGCTGACCTCGCGCGTTAACGCGGAAATTCCACTTGTCGACATACCAGACCTTTAAAAGATCTGCCGTCAACTTGTGATAATTTCCGTCGTAATAGGCTTCTGTGCCCTTGGTATTGATGTGACCGAACCAATAGATTAGGCTGTACTGGAGGAACTGGTTGGGGGCATAGTGACTGCCGCTCAACCCGAGATGCCATACGTTGGCTATCTTGTCGTACGAAAAATCAAAGGGCCGCAAAATCGGCTCATTGAAGTTGTACTCATCGGTGATGTCACGATGGTCATAGCCATAAATCAAAGTTGCGCGTGCCGCTTTTGAACGATAAATTGGCGTCAAACCATAAAGACTGATACCTCTGGACTCTCCCTTAGAGTCATACAGCGAAGTAAAGGTCGAGATATCGTAGTTGGTCTGACTGAAAGCTATGCCTAAACGCGTTCCTTCATGAAAAAGGGGAAATTCATAGCGGACGGAGTAGTTCGTCGTTTCTTCATCACTCACAGAACCGGTGATCATGAAACGGTCACCGATACCGATCAAGTTGGGCAATTCAAAGTTAACCCCGAGGTGGTACCGACCGGAATAGTGGCTTCCTGAGTTGTCGATGAAGACATAATTATTCTTGGTTGTGCGCTCGCGAACTTCGATATCAAGAGCCGTCGTACCCGGCGTTGCGCCCGGCTTCAGCAACGCCTTGGCTTCGGCTCCGGGAATATCATTGATGTTATTGATGACGTGTTCAAGAGGGGAGTCTTTAATCGTGTCCCCAGGCTTGAGATCCTCTATATAACCCTCAAGCCACTTGCTTTGCACATCGGACTCGTTCAGCGAGATACCGACCTTGTCGTACGTAGCCGCATAAACCCGAATTTCGAGAACACCTTCCCGTACTCGTACTTCTTGAGGAGGAATCACGGCCAGAGGAACCGTAATACCGATCTCCCGGCAGTAATTCATAACAGTATTCGTAATCAAAGCCAAATCACTGACTTTGACACTACGATTTGAAAACTCCGACAGTCTCGAACGAAGCGTCCCGTACGGATCTTCTATCGGATAACCGATCAGCTTGATGGAATGAATGTAAAACGCTGGATCGGACTCAGTTCCGGTGTTCCCTCGAGGTATTTCAGAAATGCTCTCGCCTCCCCCCACGACCGAGCCAATCTTCCCGGACGACAACTCTTCACCCGAACGCATATAGGGCCGTTCCGTCACTGCTTCCTTGTCGAATGTAGGAATCGGAGAAGAAGCCAGAGCAGGAACGAAGAAATTAGCAAAGGGGCCGGCAAAGAGTGCAAAGCGTATCAGTCGGTTCACTTCGGTGCCCTCACTAGTAATGATTATTTGATTTATTCATCCCTTACCAACTACTCGCCGCCACAAAAACTTCTTAAGTCTCCCTTTTTCTCCTTACGAAGTCTTTGTTCCCAAGGCCTCAAGCTAACCAAAAACTACGGCTTTAGATACAGTAAAAGACAAGGATTTAATTGTATTGCGATTCCTCTGCAGAGTCCAAATCATAAGTAGTTGACAAAATTTGACCTTCTCTGCTTACGATACAAACATTCCTCCACCTTTTGCACAGAGCTCATGACTTCAACACGAAAAAACTGAACTCTCTGTTACCTGCTCCCCATAGAGCCTGATACAGGTTAAAAAATCGCTCTTCGGGGATATCTGTGGGTAAATTCTCTAAAACCTAAGAAAGTACGGGGCAGTTCGGCAGCAGGATCTCCACCGTGAAGCAAGTCAGCTTGGTGCAGGAAAACGCTGGTCTTTTGTCGCAGCAATGTCGAAAAATGTGGTGCTGTCACGTACCTATCGTGATACATGGTGCCGTTTCTGGTTCCTGAGGCATCAGCGTCCGGCTTGCTGCCCGCGTTTGACTTGACGGCCTTGCAACACGTGCCGACTCCTTGAGACGACAAAAAACCGAGGCAAGGAGAATCCCACTTTGCAGCAGAATTTTCCTTCCTCGGTCTAAGGCAAAACGAAAGGTTTAAGCACCAATCGCGTTTAATTGCCCTGCGTAAAGGATGAAGAAGCGCAAGCACATCATGCCAACCACGCTGCAAAGCGCCGAAGCAACCACCGTGGCAAACGACTTCTTGAAGAAGGCAATCAGCACGGGGCAAATAAAGCCCACGCCGACAACGCCAACCCAGAACTCTGTGGCCCAGAAGCCGTCAATGAAGGCCTTGGCCGCCATCTGAGCCGATTCGATACCGGTCATCAGTGCAAAAGCGATCATAAAGATGCACAGCGCTTCGGCAGCCATCACCGGCCACTCGGCTACGTGCAAAACATGCACGTCGTGGCTTTCGTGCGACTCACCCAGCATCACGGCACCGAGCTGATTGCAGGCAATGCCCGCGGACAGTCCCGAAGCCACAAAAAGCGCCGGAAGAACAGCCGTGTTGATGAGCGGGAAACGCACCAGGGCACTGATCAGAAAGCCCGTGTAAGCGCAAACGGTCAGCGCAAACACCAGACCGATCCAGGTGAGTGCCGGCAGGATTTTGCGCAGCACGCTCAATAGAGCGGCGCCGCACGGAATACCGTCCACAAGGCGCTTGACCGGTTCAAACTCGTAGAAACTCACGAGTGTCACCAGGAACATCGTCGGGATGAACACCAAAAGGGCCATCACGCCGACGCTCATCACCGAGGTCGGGTTGTAGAAGATAAGAATCTTCCAGAAATCCAACGGTTTGGTGAGGTCAAACACCAGGCAGATCATGCCCAACAGAATCGTCACGAGCGCAATGAAGCTTGCCGCCTGAAAAAGTGGCGTGATCTGCGTCTGCTTTCTGAAAATGCGCACCAGAGCCGCCGCGGCAAAAGCACCGCCCGAAATGCCGGCCAGAAAGAGGTACACGGCAATCGGCCAGGGCCATGCCACGTTTTCAGAAAAGCCGATCGTGAAATCAATGACTTGTTCCATTTACGACTCCTTCTTCAACGGGATGTAGCGCAGGCTGGGTTTGGTGCCCAACTGCGGACGCACGCGCACCGAGTCCTTGAAGTCAAGAAGCTTGGTGACAAATGCGTTGGGATCGTTCACGTCGCCAAACACCAATGCGTCGAAACGGCAGGCCGAAACGCAGGCCGGATCCTCGCCCTTTTGCAGGCGCGTATCCAGGCAGAAGTTGCAGTGATCTGCCGCGCCGGTATCCTCACGGATGTAGCGCACGTTGTAGGGACAAGCCACGATGCAGTACTTGCAGCCGATGCAGAGATCCGCATCCACCGTCACAATCCCCGTTTCCTTGTCGCGATGTGCGGCCCCCGTCGGACAGACGCGGATGCAGGGCGCTTCCTCGCACTGCTGGCACGAAACGCGCGTGTAGTGGCGATCCTTTTTGTTACTGCCGTCAGGCTTGACGCCGTTGAGCTGCATCAAAAGGCGAGACCGTCCTTTCGGAAGTTTGTTGGTCTCATTGCAGGCAATCTTGCATTCGCCGCAGCCCACGCACTTGTTTTGGTCAAAGACCATCACGTAGTGCGGCTGACTGTCCTGTCGGGAGACGCCAGTGCAGCCTGCCAAAGGCGCGGCCGCAATACCCAGCGCTGCCGTCCCGAGCAGTTGTCTGCGGTTAATTGTCGGTTTAGTCACAGTTTTTCTCCTGATCTTCGAACGCACGCCAAAGTCCGTTGCGTACAGACCGATGACGTGCGTCCTGCGTTACCCAAGTCCCCTTCGAGTTACTTGGTCGCGTGGCGGTAGCCGCCGTTGTCGATCAGAACCTGTGCCTTGGCAAGATAGCTTTCTGCCGCTGCCAAACGATCCTTGATGTAGTGCGAAGCATGAGCACCCCAGCTGCCGTCCTTCTTGATCAGGTCGGCAATTTCGGCGGCCTTGTCAAGAAGCAAACGCGTTTCCGTCTGATCAGCCGGCGTCATCTTCGTGATTTCCAAAAGCTTCGTGATGCGATCCACACCCTTGACGATGCGGTCGTAGCTTTCCTTCACGGGACGCTGCACCTTCTGCACTTCGTAGGCAATTTCCTGCTGCGACTTGTAGATCAGGCCCTTGTCGAGTTCGGAAGTCGCAGGGCTGTGGCAGCCGCGTCCTTCGCACACCGTCCAGTCGGCCGGAGCGGGACGACCGCAGCTCCACTGCAGATCCACAAAACCGTGATCTTCCTTATCGCGGCTGTACACCCAACCCTTTTCAGGATCCTTGGTCACCATGGAAGCCTGAGCATCCGTGTTGATCTTGTAGAGGTGCGCGCGGCGAACAGCGGCAAAGCGATCCGTTCCCTTGAGCGCTTCCTCAAACTTGCTCACAACCGGAATGTTGGGCATGTGGCAGCCGATGCAGTCGACATCCTTGTGAGAGCGCGTATGGCTCTGCACATCAGCCTGCACCGTGTGGCAGTCCTGGCAGGTTTTCTTCATAGGCGGATTGGTGACCTTGGCCATCCAGTCGGGGCCGCCCTGACGCTGCTGATCGTGGCAGGTCACGCAGGTCAAGCCCTTTTCGAAGTGCTTGCTCATGACGTGCTGCTCGAGCTTGTCGTTGTAGACGTCCGCGATCAAACGCTTCGTTTCTTCCGTGCTGCGTTCGATCTTCGTGTTGGCGGCTTCGCCCAAAGACTTCACGAAATCAGGCTTGCCCTGAATGTCAAATTCAGGAGCGGGCGTCGCGGCTGCAACGGTAAAACTCAATGCCGAGCCCAAAGCCAGCACGCTCAGGGCGCTGATCGGACGGAGCAGTTTTTTGAACGTTGTCATTCCTGTTTCCTTTCAATAGCGGTATTCACAACCGATCTCTTTTTTCTTACGAGAGATCGCATCGATTTAGGGGTTCATCGCCGCTTCAAGCGCGACGTCGGCAAGGGCGTCGGCGTAGTCGTCATCGATGTAGCGGTTCGAATAAAGGAACACCGCATCGACGCTGTTGGTTGTGAATCGAATGTCCTTTTTCTTGGGATCTTCCGAAATCTGTTTCAGAATCTGCTGCAGGTCTTCGGGCTTCATGTCGAAGGGCTGAGCCTGAAAGACGTCAATCGGCGTGAGCGCCGGATAGATGCGTGAGGTTTCACGCACCATGTCCACCACGGCCTCGATCGGGTTGTTCTTAGTTGAAAGCATGCGGGCGTACGAACCCGACAGAAGCGGACGGAAATGGAAAAACTCCTTGTGGTCCCAGCTTTCAAAACGTCCGATACCGTAGTCGCCGGCAAGCACCTCACTCAAAACCTTGTCGAAGTATTCGGGCGTGATCTCACGTTCCTCACCCTTTACCTCGGCCTTGGCTTTTTCCTGAGCTTCGGCAGCGGCAAGCGCTTCGGTCACGCGCCCGGACAACAAAGTGGCAATGAGTTCGCGACGCGAGAAAGCTTCTCGCTGCGCCGTCATTGTCGGCACCTTGTCGGCATCGGCCTTCATTTCCTTTTTCGAGCGGAAATGCATGGGATGCACGTTTTCGGGGTTGTGCAGCACTTTGTCAAACTTAGCCTGCGTCTCGTCGACAAGCTCCTGAGCGGTCGGCACAGCAGCCTTGGCCGCCTTCTCGCAAAACGCCTCATAGAGCGCATCGCGATCGATCAGCTCGACACGTCGGGAAGATTGCGTGACGATGTCGATCAACGTCAGCATGTCGGCCTGCATTTGCAGGATCGGTTCGGCCTTTTTCTCAACCGTAGTGGTGTTGTTGTCTTTCATTTGTCAGAAGATTCTTTGGCTATATCTCGGTTGATCAGTACAGACCTTCCTTCTTGAGAGCCGGAAGCATCCAATCAAGACCGTAGGACTTGATGCAGCGTTCCGTCGGAGCACCGGTCTTCTGGTCGAAATCCATCACATCGAAGAAGAGGTCGAAGCTCTTTTCAATGTCGGCGCGATCCATCACGATGGTGCCCTTCGTAAAGGGCTTGCGGCCCTTGGCGTCGTGGAAAATCCATTCCGGATAACGGTCGTGGACATGGCGCATGTCGCGGTTCTTCAACTGACGCATCGTGTAGAGACGCTGCATGATGAAGGCGCGCAGACCGGCCTTATCGAGCTCATCCTGCGTCATCTGGATGCCGGTGACGGCACTGAAGACCTTGCTTTCCATTTCGATGTCGCCGATGTAGCCCTTTTCGCGCAACGGAGAAAGTTCCCACGGTGCCGTCCAAGAGCAGATGCCGAGCATGTCGTGCAATTCCTTGCGGGCAATGCACCAACGCAGGCGAACCATCTTGGCGCGCGATGTCGGGCGGTAGTCCTTGATACCATCAACGGCGCTTTCGTCACCCCAGAACTTGGCGGCAATCTTCTTTTGCAGCTCAAGCGGCAGACCGGAGGTCGAGAAGTTGATGTGAGCGTGGCACATCGGGTCACGGTTGTACATGCAGTTCAACACCACACCGATCTGACCGTCGTTTTCGTTGGAATGGTGCTTGGTGTGGCCGACAGCCCAGTAAAGCGCCTTGCCTTCTTTCTGCCATTCCTCTTCGGTCATGCCGAAATGCTTGAGCCACACCGGCGTCGTTTCACCGAGCCAGCGGCCGAACTCGCCCTTGCGGTAAGCGATGCGCGGCAAAATGTCCTTGAAAATCGACGGATCCGGATTTTCGATCTTGTTCCAATCGATGCTTTCGTACTCTTCCTTCGGGAGTACCTTCTGCCAAAGCCCCTTCTGGTACATCACGCGGAAGTCGCGGTGCAGCTGACCGTAGTTGCACCAGATGCCCATGTCGTCAATCGTCTGGACACCCACGAGATTGGCTTCGCGAGCAACGTCGCTCTTCAGATCCGACACAAGCTTCGGGAACCACCAGCGGCCGTAGAGCGGCATGCAGGTCTGTTCGGTGATCTTCTGAATGCCGTACTTCTGCGCCGTGTGATCGTCACGGATAACCGAGTAGCAACGAATCGGGCAGGCGTAGCAGCCGGTGCTGCGCACGGTGTACTGCCACATTCCCTTGCCAAGGTAGAACTCGGAAGAGCAGGTAGCCAATGTGGTTGAGGTCGTGCGGATCCATCGCCTTTTCGGTGATCGTCACGGGCGGATTGGCTGCACCCCAGACGGCACCCGGATAAGCCGACCAACGGCTTGCAGGCGTGTAGTACTCGTGCAAAGGAGAAGGATTGCGCGGCACGATGGACTGCGTGTGAGCCCCCAAAATGCTGCGATGCTGATCGACAAGTTCTTCCCACTGCTTGGGACTTGCCGCAATATGCACGGCACCGTCGCCCCAAACAACGAGGGCCTTGAGCTTTTTCTTACCCATGATGGAGCCGATGCCGCCGGCGCTGTGCGAGCGGTCGACCATCATGTTGGACATCGGAACGCCGTTTTCACCTGCCGGTCCGATCGTACCGATGCTGACGTCAGGACGCGTTTCCTGCGCAAGCATTGAAGCAGAGCGGTACGTTCCCTGCCCCCAAATGGCGGAAGCATCGCGGAATTCGACCTTGTCGTTGTTGATGTAAAGATAGATGGGCTTGGCCGATTCGCCTTCGATGATCACGAAGTCCCAACCGGCAAACTTCAGCTTATGAGCCAGTTCGCCGCCTACGTGGGCGCTCGCAATGAGCGACTGAGGATAAGCCGTCGGCCAAAGCGTCGTGATGGCCGTGCGGCCCGAACAGATGGCACCCGTGCCGGACAAGGGGCCCGGAGCAATCACAAGTTTGTTTTCAGGGTCGTAGCAGGAGGTTTTGGGATCCACTTCTTCCCAAAAGACCTTGTAACCGATGGCGGTGCCGCCAATGTCGTCCTTAAAGCGGGGGAACGTGGCTTCAACCTTGACTTCGCGGGTAGTCAAGTTGATGCGAAGGCCTTTTCCCGTGTAGCCGCAAAGTTTTTTCGTCATAGCAAGAAACCTTTCCTCTGATTAGCGGTGGCAGATCGAGCACTGCGCGTTGTTTTCCTGAGCGTAGTAACCGTGCGTGGTGCGACGCGGACGGTCTTCGGTACGATCAATCCACGGGATGTAACGGATGGCGGCTGCGGGACAAGCCTTCACGCACTTCGGATCGCCGTCGCACAGGAAGCACTTGCTTGCCTTCTTCTCTTCAACGTCAAAGCTCATCATTCCCCACGGGCAGGCTTTTTCACAGAGATGGCAACCGATGCAAAGTTTGGTGTCGACCTTACGGGCGCCGGTCTTGGGATCGACGCGGATAGCTCCCTGCGGGCAAGCGTTGGCACACGGAACCGGGTGAGCGCACTGACGGCATGTTTCCTGAACCACCACGCCGTTGCCCCAAACGCCTTGCGTCATGGGCAGACTCTGCGTGCCCTCCGGTCCGAAGAACACATTGCGGGTGACCTTGATGCGGGCAAGTCTCGGCGAAGCCTTGCCTTCGTTGAATTCCGTGCAGGCAAGTTCACAGCGATGGCATGCCACGCACAGATTGGGATCGGCAATCAAAACGCCCTTGGCAGTCTCAAGCACGATGTAGGGACGCACGCCCTGCTTGGCTCTGGCCTCATTAACCATCGTCAAAACAGCGGCCATGCTGGTTGCTTTGAGAAAGCCGCGGCGCGTGATGTCCTGAGGAAGCTCAAGGCTTTTGAGAAGTTCCTTAAGACCCATTTTTTTCTCCATTGTCATTTTTCGTTCTTTGCGTTTTTGCGTGTCCGAAACGGGTCATCCCGATCACGCAAAAAC
>ENA-OPXB01001026-OPXB01001026.1-human-gut-metagenome-genome-assembly--contig:-NODE-1026-length-16789-cov-2.095554_pt1 | contig 16789 bp, 18 predicted proteins | sample MGYA00241516_ERZ502024 | MGnify/ENA primary metagenome ERZ502024 (study PRJEB25962, sample SAMEA2041926) | human gut metagenome | biome: human gut; feature: human-associated habitat; material: faeces...
TAAAGAGAATTATTCCGCCAATGAGTAATGAAGTTATTACGCTTACAAAAGATACTTCTCTTGCACGAATCATTGGTCTTGCAGAGATTATTATGTGTGCGGAGCGTTTTACAAAGCAGGGGCTTATCTGGCCACTGTTCTCTACCGCAGTATTTTTCCTTGTTTTCAATGGTATCCTTACAATTTTATTTGGATGGATCGAAAAGAAAATGGATTACTTTAGAGTATAAGGAGGAGTTTTGATGTCTATTCTTGAAGTAAAGAATTTAAAAAAGAATTTTGGAAGTCTTGAAGTGTTAAAGGGCATTGATTTTTCTCTGGAAAAGGGAGAAGCCCTCGCGATGATCGGAGCATCAGGAAGTGGAAAGACAACACTTTTGCGTTGCCTGAACTTTTTAGAGCGCCCCACACATGGACAGATTATTGTAAATAATAAAGTGATTTTTGATGCCGATGATAACAAATCTCTGGGAGATGCACAGATAAGAAAGAACCGTTTACATTTTGGAATGGTATTTCAGTCCTTTAATCTTTTCCCACAATATACAGCGTTACGCAACTGTACATTAGCCAGAGAATTAATGGCAAAGGAACGCCCGGATTTTAAAGAGAATAAGAAGAAATAAAGTGGAAAGTTATAAGTAAAGTATGATTTGGGTCAGAAAAAGTGCAGAGTAAAGTGTGATTTAGGTCGGAAAAAGTGTAGAATAAAGTGTGATTTAGGTCAGAAAAAATGTAGAGCGGTATGTTGAATAGAACGGAAAAAATGTGATATACTCTTTTAAAGAGGTGATGATGAATGTATAGATTTGCGATAGAAAGTCTTTTGCAGTGGAAAGAAAAAGAAAACAGAAAACCTTTGCTCTTAATGGGTGCGAGACAGGTTGGAAAAACATGGTTAATGAAAGAATTTGGAAAAAAATATTATGATAAAGTCGTAAAGTTTGAAAGCATATTTTGAGAAATATCATCCCGAAAAAGCAGTACGATTTTCATCAAAAAAGTATATTGATCAGGGCTGGATGGAAAATATTCCATTATATGCGGTTTGCAATTTATAATATACTCAACTCCAAAATCCAGATGTTTCGCATCTGTAGCACTTTGTGTTATATGATTTTGTCGTTCACAAATTCGGTACAGGAGAACAGGTTCTCCTGCATTGCGAATTTGTGATATAATAATCATTAGAGAAAAATATAAGGAGACAAAATCATGAACATAGAAATAAAAGAATACACGAAAAACTGGTTAAAGATTGTCTTGCACAGGGAAAAGAGCATGGTTTTAGAGTATTACAGTTCAATGCTGTTGTAGCGTCAAATATTCATGCAAGACATCTTTATGAGAGACTCGGATTTGAGCAGCTCGGAACAATACCGGGTGGATTTCGTATGAAAGATGGGCATTATGAAGATATTTGTCCGTATTATCATGTGCTTTAAAAGTTTAATATAGTAAACTTTATCTCCTAAAAATTGAATTATCTCCTAAAATGAGATATGATGTAGGAGATAAATGACGGGAAATGGAAAAATGAAAACATATATAAACAAATCTAATGATGAAATCATAAAAAAACATATAGCAAACATGAATGAATTTTGCATTGAAAATATAGATTTTGAGCAGGGAAAAGAACAGCTTCAAATGATATACAGGTATTATGTTAAGAGGTTTTCAAGTGATGAAATATCATATAAAAATCTTATTATATTAAAAGATGAAATGAGTCGCGATGTTAATATCGGTGAAAATTACAACAAAAATACAAGTCACTGGATGAAATATTTTGTTTCATGCAGTGGCAGTGAATGGAAAGAATTGTGGCAGGCATTATAAAATGACTTTATCTGTTCACATCCTACAAGATTTACTCATTGATGCATGGTCTGACAGATAATGGCTAATGTCATGTTCATGTTTGCAAGTGGGCAGTAAGTTTGCTATTGCATCTGCTTATATTATATATAATACTCATTAAAAGTAAAATAGAAATTTTAACAAAACTTATATCGTATTTTCGGCAAATTTGTACGAATATTTTCTAGTTCAGTGTCTAGCGTAGAGTGCTATATACTTGCCATGATTTCGCACTTTAGCTGCTACTTCAGTATCCATTTCTTGTGATTATTTGACAGGCTGGTGTCTGAGAGTAATACATTTATAAATAATACTAAATAATAGTTTAAAAGTCTTTGCATGGAATTGATAAATAAATAAAGTATAATATCATTGAACAAGTTGTTTAATAAAATAAGCTACATTTATGTTACAGGATATAAGGATGAGGAGGAACATAGATATGAAAAAGAAAATAATTATACCATTAAGTATTATCGTAATTGTATTTTTAGTGGCAAATATTGTTACATACGCATATTCAAATGAAAATTTATTTGAATTTTTCTTTGCTGATAACAACGCTGTACAGAAGAAAATAACAAATAATCTTTTAACAAGAGAAAATCAAAAAATTGAAATTGACAATTATATTATTAATCTGAAAGAAAGCCTGTGTGAAAAGAAAACACAGCTTGGATATCTGGTGATTTCAGTTTCCGATAAAAATGGTAATAAAGTGGATGCAGATATCGACAAAAAAAATAATACAATAAAATCATTTGGAGAAGATAATCGTTTTACATTTGAGTATGAAGCAACAGGTACATTTACTAAATATGCAGAATATAAAGGGAATAAATTATATATTTATGTTTCTTTTGAGATAAATAATGAAATTTGGCAGGATACAGACTTAAACAAATGCATAAAGATTACAGATACAGCAAAGAGAATCAATAAGAAATATAAGCAGTATAATTTTGATTTAAAATTTGCTGAAAATTGTAAAAAATTCAAGTCAAAAGATGGTGTATTATATCTGTCACCATTAGGTCTGAGATTTTTGACAGATACTACTATGGATGAGCTTGTAATCGCAATAAAAGATGAAAATGACAAAACAATTAATAGTTTTAGCAATAGTGATAATATGCTCAGTGAATCCGGTAAAAGGTACAAGGATATAACTAAAGTTCAGTATGCAGCAGAATTTGATGAATTGTTAGATATTAAGAAGATAAATAATATTTATATCAACAGAAATAAATTGGAAGAAGTTAAGTAACAATACGATGTAAAATAAGGAGATTTCTAATGATCATTGACAGAAAAAATGTTGAAGACACTTTTAAAAAATATACTGATAATTATGATACAAGTGATGAGAAGATTAAACTTAAGGTTGACCACACCTACCGGGTGGCGGCTCTTAGTGAGAGGATAGCAATATCACTTGGACTTGATAAATCTGATACAGACCTTGCGTGGCTTATCGGTATGTTGCATGATATAGGCAGATTTGAACAGTTAAAAAATTATGGGACTTTTTCGGATGCCGATTCCATAGACCATGCACACTATGGAGTTGAACTTTTGTTTGATGAGGGGCTTATATGGAAATTTGTTGATAAAACTAAACCAAAGGCAGATATTGAAGATGATAAATCAGAAGATAAGTTAAAAAAGGAATTTTCGGAGCTTGATATATTAAAAACTGCGATTTTTAATCACAGTGCATATCGCATTGAAGAAGGACTTCCTGAAAAAGTACAGATGTTTTGCAATATTATAAGGGATGCTGACAAGATAGATATATTAAAAGTGAATTATGATGTAACACTTGAGGTTATTTATGATGTAACAACGGAAGCTCTTAAAAATTCTAAAGTGACTGGGGAGGTTATGACGGCATTTATGGAGCATCATGCCGTACTTAGAAGTCTTAAAAAGACACCTATAGACAATCTTGTCGGTCATGCGGCACTTGTGTTTGAACTTGTTTATAATGAGAGTTTTAAGATAGTGAAAGAGCAGGGTTATCTTAAAAAGATGCTTTCTTTTAAATCTGCTAATAAAGAAACGGTAAAACAGTTTGAGTTACTTAACAGAGATATGGACGATTTTTTGAGAACAAAAAATTAGTTGGAATATTTCTTCAACTGTAATAAGTTATGACAGATGGATGTTAGAAGATGGAAATAACCATTTAGGCATTAAAATCGACCATTTAGACATGATTTTCATGAAATAGGGCATTTATATTGGCTTGCGGACAATCCGGTTGAGTCACCGGCGGGATATGATGTGTCTCTTATGAATCATGGACGAAACAGAAATAAAATATATGAGCCACAGGTTTTTGATGTTTCAAATGTAAAAAGAAAATACAGCAGAAAAGCTGTTTATGATATATCAGATAGTATGATTGACGATACAGTAAATTATATAAGTGTAGATGAACCTGAGTACAATCAGGCTTCAAAATTTGTAAAGGCGGCGGATATACTTGTTTCGGGAACTGTTGCTGCACAGGAAACAAAAATGCTTGAAACAGGTACCGATAAAGAGAAAATGCCATATACGATATATAAGATTGAAGTTAAGGATAAATATAAGGGTGATTGCAGCAGTACGATATATGCAAAAAGACTTGGTGGAAAAATAGATGGCAGAGAGAGCATTATGATTTTCCAATGAAATTTATATAAAGAGCAAGCCGAAAGACTTGCTCTTTTATAAATTTTATACATAAGTAATTATCACACTTCCGAATTTAACTTCTCCCGTCAGATAAACAACAGGTGAACCGGTACTTTTATTGCAATTTCGTTCTTCTATAGCACCTGCAAAGACTGAAGCTTTCGGTATAATCTGCCATTCTTTTGGAATGAAAAGCTGTGTAGAACCAAAACTCTGTCTGACATGGATCTCAGCAGACTCAGATATTATCTTTGCACTGTCAAAGTAAACTTTGAGTTCTCCGAATGAGCAGTCGAGGTCTGCTTTTTTAAAATCACCCGTGTTTATATATTTAGCTGATGCTCCAAAGCGGTTACTTCCATAGAAAGTATCGTTTGTATCTTCATTAAATACAGTCTGATGTCTGCCAACTTTGTCAGGGTCATCATAATCGTCCCATTCTGCGTGCTTGTTTTGGTTTGAATATTTATAGTTAAAATTCTTTTTTGGAAACAACATTGAAAAACCTATTGTCAGCAGTAAAGCAACAATAATAACAATTTTTGTTGATATATGCGGAAGTCCTAAAATGTTGTCAAATATTATCCATAAAAAGGCAAGTGAGAAGAAGAAACCTGCGAAACTTCTTTCTATAATTGAATTTATCGCTGTTCCGACAAAGATAACACCTAATATAAGTTTAGTTATGCTTACCGCAAGTGTTACAATGTGAAGCTGGCATAAGATAAGATAGCAGGCTACTGCGATGAGCATAAGCCCCCAAAAAATTGAATTTCTGTTTCTGTTCATGTTTAACCTCTTTTCCGTGCCTGATATGGCACTAAAATGTGTAAAGTTATTGTTGAAATTTTGCCGGTACCGTAATATGACAGGTTTATGTCAAATGATTTAAAATGCTGTGTAATATGTAATGCTATTATTTATGATAATTTAGTGTATGATGATTTTACAATTTGTGAAATCGCCTCTCCTCCATTTTATTTTTCAGCATTTTATAATATGCTCTTGAAACATAAACTTCTTTGTGCGTGTTATTAAATGATATAACACTTGATGCAGCAAGGTTTCTCTGTATTGAGTAGATAAGACTGCTGTTTACTATGGCTGATTTTGATATCCTGATAAAGGCTGCCGGGAGAATTTCTTCAAGTTCATAAAGTTTATATTTGGTTTCATACGCATCTGTTGCAGTATGAGCATATATAACAGAACTTTCTGTTTGAAAAAATAATATATCATTTAGGTTCATATAATATTCGGTATCGCCCTTGTAAAAAATTATCTGGTTTAAACTGCCGTTTCCGGCATCATAGCTGGCAAGCATTTGTTGTAGTTTGATAATATCCGGTGTAAGTTTGTGGCATTTGATGATGATTTCAGGTTCGCCTTCATCTGTCATTTCTAATAGTATTTTCAATTTTTTCATTCTCCCTTTTATAGTATTTCAGGTAATTGCAAAATATCATTTTTCAATATAAAATTGAATTTATTTTAGTCATAGATATGATAGTTTAGCAAATGCCTATATTGATGTCCCTTACATGATAAGATTAAAACATATGAGAGATTTTATGTAAATAGGATTTTGGCAAGAGGTAGATTTTTGATGGTAAGAGGTGAAAAATGATAGATTACCTGCTTGTATGGGCATATGAAAATTGATATAATTTAAAATACTATCAAGGAAATCACCAACTTTTATTGTGCATAGCCATAAATGATTGGTGATGGCTTGCTTGTATCAGAAGGGTTCTGGTATGTTTACAGCAAAATCACAGCGGATTGCAAATATTTGTTTGAAAGAGGGAGGAAAATGCTTATGAAACACAATTTAAAAAAGAATGAAAAAAAGAAAAAAGTTGTATTTATCAACGGATGGAGAAAGCTGTGCAGTATGGTACTTATATTCAGCATGGCAGTATCACTTGGTGCAGGATATGTATCATCACAGAGGGTTGAAGCTAAGGCTTATGACACATCAATGTCTCAGTTTAACAAACAGTATCTCGATACAAACACTTTTACGGTAAAGGGTGAGGCTTATCTTGTTGGCACTGACAATGTTGCAAAGATAGGAAGTACGCAGACTGTTTATTCGGTGCCGGAGGGTACGAAGATTCAGGGAAAAACGATAAAATCCAAATATCTGCCACAGGATAATAACCAGACTGTCAAATATATCTGGAACGGCAGTGGAAATGTAGTCGGTGGAGGAATAGACTGGATAAGTGATCATAACTCCAGTGCAGCTTTCTTAGAGTATGAAACCACAAAATTCAAGGTACTTGCCTATGATGACCAGTGGGTTATCGTGTGGAGTGAAGGATATACACCATATAAAAACCTTACGGAATTTCAGTCGTGCAAAACTTATCTTGTACAGACGGCACACCGTCCGGGATTTTACCGTGTAAAGAGAGAACAGGTATGGCTTGATATGGGTCGTTATGAAAGCACCACCCCTAAGGATGGGGAGAAAGTTACTATTAAGGCAGAGGGCAAGACAACGAAGGCATTTGTCGGTATAAAACTTTTTAACGGAATACCGTCATGGGGGGATTCGTACCGTGTACCGATTAACACAAAGCTTCAGGTTGTATCTACAGAGCCGATAGAATCTAAGACAAAAGGTGACAAGTCAAAATACTATAAGATATATTTCAACGGTAAAAATTCCGTAGATTATATGAAATATAAAAGTTCCGGATATTATTATGTGAATGCGAAGTATGTGAATCTATATAATAAAGATACAAAAGTTCCAAAGGAAACTAAGGAAGGCAAGGTTTATAAACTTGCTGCAGGTAAAGAACTTAATGTATATGAGGAAAAGAGTACGACAAGTACAGTTCTGGGTGCAATGGAAAACGATGTCACAGTCGAATATTTCACTGATGAGACAGATGATACATGGACAACTATATGGTTTAACAGTAAAAAAGCATATGTAAAGAGTGCATACTTTTCAAAGTCTACAGCCGTAAGCGGTGGAAGTAAGGTTACTAATCTGCACATAAAAGATATTGTTAATAATCAATATGTCGTTGGCTGGGATGACCTTTACAACAGCACGGGATATAAAGTGGGAGTTATTACTTCATGGGATAAATTTCTTCTTGCAGCGAGTAAACAGATACCGGGCAGCAGAAATTATGAACTTATAGAAGATGCTGATGTTGAAACAAATTATTATAAGGTAAAAAAGTCCTGCTTTAATAAGAGAAAAACGATAGATATTTTTGTTTACGGACCGTCAAGCAAAGTAAGTGATACAGCACATATGACGCTTTCTGCACCGCCTGAGAGAGATGTAAAACCGATGGCAGAAACGAAATTATCTTATAACAAGAAAAAGAAGAAGTATGTTACGAAAAAGAATATTACGAAAAATACAGTAAAGATAGTGAATTTTTATACAGATTATGCAAAGTATGAACTTCAGTATTCTTCAAATAAGAATTTTAAAGATGCTAAAACTATCACTAAGTCAGGTGGAAATGTAAAAAAATATACAGGAAAATCTATTGTTATTAAGGGACTTAAACCTAACACGACATATTATTTTAGACAGAGATACAAGGCAGCGGTCAAGACAGATGCCGGAACAAAGTATCTTATTGCACCGTGGTCTAAGTCATTAAAGATTAAAACGCTTGCTAAGTAAAATAAATGTGTAAGTGCAATAAAAACAGCCGGGTTCGATAAAATCGAATCCGGCTGTTCTATGTTTTTGTTCTGTATCATGCATGGAACAATAGGCAAAATATCCATACATGATAAAGTTTTACTGGTTTTGATATAAAAATATAAGCATAATTTACATGATGAATAAATATTCATATGATGAATGTTATTCATCATGAATACTATCCATCGGTTTATTTTGAAACGGCTTCTACGCGAATAGTGTTTGTTTTTCCTGATACACCGCTCACCTGACCGCCGGTGAGGACAACATTGTCGCCTTTGTTTAAGTTAAATATTTTCTTTGCATGATTCATTGCGTGATAGAACATGACATCAACAGAGTTAAATTCCTCGCTGAGAACAGGAGTTACCCCCCAACTCAAATTTAATTTTCTCCATGCTTTTATGGATGTTGTCATGCCGATTATGTCAACAGGGCAGCGGAAACGGCTTACCATACGAACTGTATTTCCTGAAAGTGAACTTATGACAATACCCTTTGCGTTTGTATCAATAGCCATTGCACAGGTAGCGTGCGATATGGCATCAGTATTATCTTTTATTCTGTATTCAGTGGTTCTGAAGCGTTTCGCATAGTCAATATTCTTTTCCGTATATAATGCGATTTCTGCCATGTTTTTAACGGCAGCGACAGGGTATTTTCCTGAAGCTGACTCACCCGAAAGCATTATTGCCGATGAACCATCATAGACTGCGTTTGCAACATCAGAGATTTCTGCTCTCGTAGGGCGGGGATTCTGTATCATTGATTCAAGCATTTCCGTAGCAGTTATGACTCTTTTTCCGAGAAGTCTGCATTTTTTGATAAGATATTTCTGGATGGCGGGAACTTCTACAAATGGAATTTCCACACCTAAGTCACCTCTTGCAACCATGATTCCGTCAGCAATCTCGCAAAGTTCTTCAATGTTTTCGACACCTGAGCGGTTTTCAATCTTAGCGATAATATCAATATCTGAACCGCCGTTTTCATTTAAGAAGTTTCTAAGGTCGAGTAAATCCTGCTTTGTTGAAACAAAAGATGCTGCAACAAAATCGACCTCATTTTTGATACCAAAAAGCAAGTCTTTTTTATCCTGTTCGCTCAGATAAGGACCAGTCATCACATGATTAGGGAAATTCATGCTCTTTCGGTCGGACATTTCTCCGCCGACAATTACTTTACATATTGCATCATTTCCCTTGAGTTTAGCAACCTCAAAAATAAGTAAGCCATTGTTTACAAGGATGGTGTCACCTATTTTCAGCTCATTTATAAGATTTTTGTAACTGACTGATACACGCTTATTGTTTCCCTCAACCTCGTCAGTAGTAAATATAAAGGTGTCACCATCTTTCAAAGTAATTTTATGATTTTCAAATGTGCGTATCCTGTATTCAGGACCTTTTGTGTCGAGCATTATCGCTATTGGAAGACCAAGTTCTTCTCTTACTTTTTTGATTCTGTCTATCTTCTGCTGATGTTCTGGATGAGTTCCGTGAGAGAAATTAAGTCTCGCAACATTCATGCCTGCTAAGCACATTTGTTTTAATGTCTCTTCGCTTTCACTTGCCGGACCAATGGTACAAATAATTTTAGTTTTTCTCATGATGAGTAGCTCCTTTCGATTAGACGATTTACTTTTCAGTGCTTTTATTTATCATATCATCGCCATGTTCGCCGGTAGCATCAACATCGCTGCCCGAAAACCACAATCCAAATGCGGTAAGACCAACAATGAATAATATACCGATAATAATCAAAATGATTCGTAACATAACTTTTCCCTCCTGATATATGTTGGTACAGTGATTTTTTTAACCGTACATATGATAAAAAGCTATGTTAAATTTTCTTTTTTCCATCCTTCATATGTATATAATCGATGATAAAGGCTGTTGACCTCGGCTCACAAGCGACTGAAATATATTCAGAAAGACCTTGATACAGAGGGATATGTATCGTATCAGATATGTTTGCCAAATACAGCAGCGACTTGTAGGTGTTTGAAAAAGTTCGTATTTTATGAGAAATCTCAGGACGGGATATAAGCTCCTGTCTGCCAAGCATCTCTGGAGTACATATATCTTCGCCGGAAGATGTTATGGATAAATTATATATTGCCTCTTCAGAATGAACAGATGCAGCCTGATCAATAAAAGGTGTGGATATGGTTGATGTGTAAGAAACAAGGCAGGAAAGAATTATACACAATGTAACAAGTAAACTTGTATATCTGCATTGTTTTTTATTGAAACGCATATCTGCTCCACCTCCTTTTTAAAAAGCTGCTCATAAATTACTTATAAGAATAGCACATTGATATCAATAGGGCAAATATATTTTTGTAAAATTTATTGGCTTATGATTCATTTATGATAATGTCCTAATATACCGCAAAGGAAATTGAAAGAGTCTGATTACTCGCGAAATTATCGTCGTTTTTCGACAACTAAAAGAAAAATTAAAAAAAATTTGATTATTTTATTTGTTTTTATGTCGTATTATGATAAAATATGTACAAAAAATACTTGTTTATGTATAAAAATAAGCGGTTATATGCCGTGATTATAATGTTGTGTTCAAAATACCTTTTGACCACAACATCATAGAATAATAAAAATGATGAATAGTTTTGTGTCTGAGCACACCTGGCACAAATTTTATTTATTGGTGTTCATACTTTATGTGCGGGCAGAATCACTAAAAATGTGTGCAGAAATGAGGAGTATGTATGAAAAGAAAAATATTATCACTTTTAATGACATTCTGTATGGTGTTTTCTTTGACATCCTGTGGAAGAGGAGGGAAAGTCGTCGACATGGTCACTAATGATACCGGCGAAAAGACGGAGGTATCACAGAACTCAGATACGGCGAAAAAAGCTGCCGATACGAACAAAGCCGGAATGAAGACTATTTCTAAAGATGAGCTGAAGATAGGTGTTCTTTATATAGGAAGTGCATCGGAGACTTCAGGTTATACATATGCACATGAGATAGGTATTCAGGGTATGGCGAACAATATCGGTCTGTCGGATAATCAGATAGTAAGAAAAGAAAGTGTAAGTGATAGTGATGAGAAAGCTATAAAAGCAGCCTTGCAGGATTGTGTTGATAAGAAATGTAATGTAATCTTTACGACAAGCTGGGGATATATGAACCAGACTGAAGAATTTGCGGAGAAATATCCTGACATATATTTTGCAAATGCAACTGGGTATCTGAGCAATGGCAAAAACTTTACGAACTATTTCGGCAGAATTTATCAGACGAGATATTTATCAGGTATAGTTGCAGGGCTTAAGACAAAGACAAATAAGATAGGTTATGTTTCTGCTATGGGTACGGATAACAGTGAGTGTACCGGAGGTGTTGACGCATTTGCGATAGGTGTTGAGTCGGTAAACAAGGCTGCAAAGGTAAAAGTTGCCGTGACAAATTCATGGTACGCACCGGATGATGAAAAAAAAGCATCAGATGCACTTATAGCAGCGGGGTGTGATGTGCTGGCACAGCATTGTGATACGACAGCACCACAGGAAGCTTCACAGGACAATGGTACATGGTCGATAGGTTACAATTCAGATATGAGTAAGGAGACACCAAAAGCAACGCTCACATCTGTTATCTGGAACTGGAGTGCTTATTACACATCATATATAAGCAGTATCATCAATGCTTCATATGATGGCAAAAATTATTATGGTGGAATGAAAGAGAACCTTGTAAGTCTTACAGAATTGTCATCGCTTTGTGAAAGCGACACAGCGGATAAGATAAAAGAAGCAAAGGAAAATATCATTTCAGGAAAGTTTGGAGTGTTTGACGGAGTGTTAAAGACAAACACGGGAAAGACTGTAGGAAAAGAGGGAAAGACACTTGATGATGCCACTATAACAGGAAAGATAAACTGGTATTATCACAATGTATCGCTGATAAACTGGAAATAGACAGGGGGTATGCCGTTATGAGGAGATTTGAAAACTGGAAATTAAAATATAAGATTTTATTTGTGGCACTTTTGCCAATTCTTGTAGTATGTATAGCCGTGATGGTGATTAATAATACGGTTATAAAAAATACTTTACTTGACAAGACAAAAAATGAACTTAAGGCGACGGCGGAGGCTTTGAGTGCCGCTTATAATCAAAATTCAGGTGAGTATTTCAAAAATGATGACGGTGAGATATGGAAAGGTACATACAATGTATCACTTTCCCAAAAGCTGGTTACGGAAATGAGCGAGAAAACTGGAAGCAGTCTCACATTTTTTTATGGGGATAAAAGGCTTGTAACTTCCCTAAAAGATAAAAAGGGTGATTACATTCTTGGTTCTAAGGCAGGAGATTATCTAAAGAAAAATGTTCTTGAGGGAGGAAAGGATGTATTTACAAGTCGTGTCAGCGTAGAGGGGACTATGTATTATGGCTATTACATCCCAGTAAAGCAAAATAACAGTGACGACATAATCGGAATGATATTTGCCGGTATGCCGGTAAGGGAAGTTGATAAGACGATAAATCTCGTTAGCGGACTGTTGTTTTTGATATTAGGTATCGTGCTTATTTTAACGATACTTGTCAGCGTACTTGCATCAAAGGAAATTGCATCGGCGATAGAGGATAGTGTACTTGTCGTACAAAATATGGCATCGGGAAATTTAAATGTAAGTATAAACCGGAAAAATCTCGGCAGAAAAGATGAAGTAGGTAAACTTTCAGCCGGTACGAAAAGCCTTCGTGAAAGTCTTGGCAATATGATAGGTGCAATATCGGATAATACACTTAGTCTTGATGTTGCATCTCAGGATATGAGTAATATCGCAGGGCAGGCAAGTGACGCTATGGATTCGATAAGTGAAAATCTTAAGAGTGTGCTTGAAAGTGCCAAAAATCAGGCAGAAGTGACTGCAAGTGTTGATGACAATGTCAATAATATCAACATGATGCTCAAACAGACCGGGGACGAGGCAGACGGACTTTCAGATGCAGCGGATGATATGCTTGGAACGGGCAGAGAGGTCGATAACAGTCTTAAAAATCTTTACAATTCAAACGAAGAAGTTCTTGATGCGATAGAGAGGATAAGAAAGCAGACGAGCGAGACGGATATTTCTGTTGATAAGATAAAAGAAGCGGTAAATCTTATAGCGTCCATTGCAGAGGAGACAAATCTTTTGAGTTTAAATGCGTCCATAGAAGCGGCGAGAGCCGGGGAGAGTGGAAAAGGTTTTGCTGTTGTAGCTGTTGAGATAAGTAAACTTGCGGAACAGAGTAATGCGGCATCAGCCGACATAGAAAAAATGATAATGGATCTCGGAAAAAATTCTGAGAGAACAGTAGAGACTATGGAAATGGTTCAGGATGCGATAAACAGACAGTCGGATGATATGAACAATACCAGAAAGATATTTGAAAAGGTAAAAGACCGCATAAACCTTGTAGCAAAAGGTGTTGCAAATATTAGGGAAGCCACGGAGAGACTGGAAGGCGAGACTACATATATAGCTGAGGATATTAACGGACTTAATGCGGCAGCAAACAAGAATATGGAAAATGTAAAAGAGACAATGGAAGCCGGTGAGGAAGTCCTTAAAGTTGTGAAGAATGTCAGTAGTATGTCCGTGAATGTCAATACAGCCGCTAATGAAATGATGCAGTCGGTTGAAAAATTCAGAAAAAAGCAAATATAAGATAGTAAAAGCCTTATCATTAGTGATAAGGCTTTTACTATCTTTAAAGAAAAAAGAGGATTGAACTATCAGTCTTTGCTGATAGTTCAAAAAATAATGTAAAAAATGTGTACTTAATTGTTGATTAAGTACGGTACAAAAAGGAGTTGGTCTGCGATAGAGGGAGCTATCACAGACCCAAATGAAAAAAATGAAAAAGAATCTATCTCAAACATAAGTCAATAAGCTAATTTAGTTGTTGTCGAAACAGGTGACAAAAATAAGAATCACTGTATGTTTAAATTCCTACTTTTGTTTTACTCACCCGCTTCATTTATGTTTATAAGTACATTATATATGTTAATTGTGTTTGTTTTGTGTTTCATTTATGAAGTGATTGTGAAAATAAGCCCTTAAATCTAAACAAAATCTAAAAAAACACCGACAGAAGGTATGTTTTTTGTCGGTGCTTTTAAAAAGTATTATTTTAAAGTAATAAAATAATTTATTTGTACTTGTATAAGTATTGTATATTAAAAATTTAAAATATATAAATATGATTAAATCTGTCCGTATTTCTTAAGAACAGCCTGTATTCTTTCAGTAGGGTTTAACAGATCACTTATTGACTGGTCATGATTGAGTGTGTCAATAAGAAGAGCAACATATTTGCTCATATCAACATTGATATAGTAATCTCTTTTTAGAACTTCTTCAGGCTGATATACAAGATTTGTAGTAAGAACTTTGTCGATAAGTCCTTTTTCGTGAGCTTCATCAAATTTTTCCATTCCGTTTGTGAAAAGACCAAATGTAGCAGCTACAAATATACGGTTAGCTTTTCTTCTCTTTAACTCTGTGGCAACATCTATCATACTTTCGCCTGAAGAAATCATATCATCAATAATAATAACATCTTTTCCTTTGAGGTCTGAACCTAAAAATTCATGTGCTATGATAGGATTTCTTCCATCGACAATTTTACTGTAATCACGGCGTTTATAGAACATTCCTACATCAATACCGAGGACATTTGCATAATAAACGGCGCGTCCCATAGCACCTTCGTCAGGACTGATAACCATAAGGTGGTCAGTATCAATCTTGAGGTCATCGACATTTTTAAGGAGAGCTTTTATAAACTGGTATGTCGGCTGAACCGTTTCAAAACTCTTTAAAGGAATGGCATTCTGAACACGAGGGTCATGTGCATCAAAAGTGATAATACTCTCAACACCCATCTGTGTAAGTTCCTGAAGTGCAAGGGCACAATCGAGTGATTCGCGTGCACTTCTTCTGTGCTGGCGGCTCTCATATAAGAAAGGCATAATAACAGTGATTCGTCTTGCTTTGCCACCGACAGCGGCAATAATACGCTTAAGATCCTGATAATGGTCATCAGGAGACATATGATTTGTCTGACCACATACAGTATAAGTCAGATTGTAGTTACATACATCTACTAAGATATAAAGATCCTGACCTCTGACTGATTCTCTGATAATACCTTTTGCTTCGCCGGAACCAAATCTTGGGCACGCTGAATCAATGATGAATGAGTCTCTGTTGTAGCCTGCAAAAGAAGCCGCAGTAGCATGATTTTGTGCTCTGTCATTTCTCCAGTCAACAATATAGTCATTGACTCTTTTTCCCATGTCCCTGCTGCTCTCAAGTGCAAGAATACCGAGAGTACCATAAGGGATTGTTTCAGCTAATTTGTCATGTCGTTTCATAATAGTTTGTCCTCCATAATGTATTTGGATAAAGGAAAATAAATAATTTTCCCAGGTTAAGAGATAGCAATCTTAATGCGTATATCGTCACCGGCTATCATATAAAAATTATAATATCCGGTAAATCTTGAAAAAATACGCTCACTGTATCGTTCTCTCAATTCCTGAAATGAGAGATTTGTTGATATAATTGTTGATTTTTGTTTCATGTGTCTTTCTTCTATAAAATAATACAACTGGGAAGTTGTAAAACTGTTTGCCAGTTCTGTGCCCAGATCATCAATGATAAGCAGTTCACAGTTTAGAATGTATGAGACTTGTTCGTTGTTAATATACTCATCAGTCTTATAGAACTTATTTTTTTCTAAAATATCAAAAAGCTGCAAAGAAGTCAAGTACACAACGGTATGCGAAGTGTCTAAAAGCTCTTTTGCTATGCAGTGTGTAAGAAAAGTTTTTCCAACACCGGTTTCACCATAAAAGATGAGGTTATCATATGCCGTGTCAAAATGTTTAACAAAGTCAAGACAAACATCTCTGACTCTGAGAATATTTTCACGCGCTGTTAATGATAAATTTTCTATAATATGACTATTATCATAAAAATCCGGGTTAAAAGTATTAAAATTCTCTTTTTCAAGTATATCAGATAAATTTGAATTGGCATATAAAGAATTTATCTCATATTGTTTAAGACAGTGGCATGGTTTATTATCAATGTATCCTGTGTCCATACAGTCTTTACATGAATAGATAGGCGAAAGATAATCAGCCGGATAACCGTTTTTTGTAAGAAGTTCAATCTTTTTGCTGACAAGCTGTGATTTTTTTTCACGGTATGTCTGTTCATCAAGTTTTTCATCGGGACTAAGAAGTTCCATGCGTGCCTGATTTGTGGAAAGATTGATGATTTCATTTTGAATTTCCTTAAGTTTTGGAATTTTGTTAAAAAGCTTTTCATATCTTGCTGCAACAATGCGTTTGTTTTTTAATCTCAACTGGTCATACTTATACATGATATCACGATATTGAGTGTTTGATAATCCCATAAATTTCCTCCATTATAAAGATATGTACTCTAGGTATCTTCTTAAAACGAGTTGTTTTGGCTGGATTTACGATATACTGTTTTCATTTTTCGTACACTGTG
>ENA-OPXB01001030-OPXB01001030.1-human-gut-metagenome-genome-assembly--contig:-NODE-1030-length-16685-cov-1.849068_pt1 | contig 16685 bp, 8 predicted proteins | sample MGYA00241516_ERZ502024 | MGnify/ENA primary metagenome ERZ502024 (study PRJEB25962, sample SAMEA2041926) | human gut metagenome | biome: human gut; feature: human-associated habitat; material: faeces...
GTGACACTTCCTGTCTGAGCTAATACCAAAATAGGATTAAAAAACAGAAATAGAGCCAAAAAAATTATATAGCTACATTGATTTTTTCTACTTTTGAACATATATTATTTTTTTAAATTGATACAATCCGTTTTATGGCCTAATCGCCATTCTCGTAAATGGAGTATTAATTGGGGAACCGGAAAATCTCGACCATTTTTCGGTTCCGTTTTTATTATGAAGAATCTTGTCGCATAAGAACTGATTTAAGGTTGTACATTTTTATTTTCACTCGCTCAAGGATGTATAAAGATATCATCTCCTCGTACATCATATGTAAAGTCATAATGCCTCTCTAAAAGGTCCATTACCTCTACGATATATTCACTATCAAAATTTCCGGTAAATAAGTCATTCGCTAAAGAAGAATCATTCAAATGGATATTCACGCCATATCTACGCTCTAGTTTAGCCAAGACATCACTTAATGTCGTTGATCGGAAAACGAGATCTCCTCTTAACCATGCCGTTTCAAATCGATTATCTGTTTTCTCCACGGTTATAATACCCGATTCTTTATTGAACAATGCTTTTTCATTCGGTTTTAGATAAACGACACGAGAAGGCTCTGAACAAGTCTGTATCTTGATCCGTCCCGATATCAAGGCCATTTCCATGACATTCTCCCGTTCATACGAATACACATTAAAACTTGTGCCCAACACTTCTATATCCAGATATTTTGTATGTACCACGAAAGGTTTATCCTCATTCCGAGTCACCTCAAAATAGGCCTCTCCCTCTAAATTAACCTGTCGAAGCTCTCGACCGAAATCGTGAGTGTAACTTAAGCTCGATTCCGCATTTAGTTTTACTTGTGTTCCATCCGGTAAAGTCACCCCCGATCTTTCCCCTCTATCGGCATGAACCACTAAATTACCAATACCCTCCTCCTGATTGACTGGATTGAAATATAAATAACCAGACAATACACTTAATAAAGGTATTAATAGTATTGCGGCGATACGAGCCAGTTTCCTAAACACCATAACGAATCGTTCTTTTCTCGTTCGATTTTGAATCCCGCTGAACATATCTCGTATGATTCTCTCATCAACCTCTTCAAAGGGTCGCCCATTTTCCCATAAATGAGACAATGACAACGATAATTCATCATCATCAGACAAATTAACCAAAAGCCGTAGTGTTTTCAACTCTTCCGTAGAGATCGTATGATCCATGTACTTTGAGAGCAAATAATATGTATGTGATTCCTGCATAATATCCTTTTTATAAGGTATACACATGAGCCGTTAATTTATAACATGTCTTTTTAGATGTTATAAAACATAAGAATATTATTTTTTCAATTTTATTTATCCGATAAAGAAAAGAGAGAACAGCAAAGCATACTTACCGAGCTCCTTTCTTAAAACATGTAAGGCTTGCGATAACTGGTTACGCACAGATTGTTCTGAGATAAAGGCTTTAGCCGCTATTTCTGTTATAGTTATACCTTGTTCCTTATTTAACTCAAACAGTTCTCGTTGGCGAGGTGTCAACTTTTGTTTCGCTATTTCCAGTCTATGGTTAAATTCCTCAAAAGATAATTTACGTTCAATCGCTGTTTCCTCTCCATCTCCAGACTCATTCAGTACAACATCTTCCAAAAAAAGTGGACTATTTGCCTGCCTACGAAACTCATTCAATAATTGGTTCTTGGCCATCGTAAATAGGAAAGCACTGAAAGACATATCTAAATCAATCTGTTCTCTCCGCACCCACACTTTGATAAAAGTCTCTTGTACAATATCTTTTGCAAGAGCATCAGAATGAGTCAAGTGCAATGCGAACGCATATAGGCGTGAAGCGTATGATTCATACAGTTTCGTAAAGTCTCTGTATGAACCGCTTCGTAATCGTTCTAGGTATATCCGTTCTACATCCATCTCCTCTAGCACATATTGACCGAACAAATATAAAATAAAAAAATAAGAAGAGGTTATTTCCTCTTGAAAAGAAATAACCTCTATCTACTACAGATGGTGCTTAGCCTCATTTTTCATTGATCTATAAATCTTCAATTTTCACTTGCTTGAAGGACCTGATTTTTACCGGTCCCAAAAGCCCTGACGTTCGTAAATATTTTTCAGAATCTGGAGCATCGAACTTTACGATATTCGTTTTAGTTCTTCTCTCTTGTTTAGGCAATTTACTATCTCCGATAAGGCGATTAGGCCATAAGTTGACAATCTCTATTGATAAAGTATTTTGACCTTCCTTTACATAAGGAGTGATATCAACCTCAAAAGGAGCCGACCAAGAAACAGGGAAGGCATGATCATTAACTTTAATCACAGCTAGATCTTGAACATTCCCTAAGTCTAATTTCATCTTTTTATCCCTTAACTGTTCAGTCTTTATATAAAATGTATTTTCATAAATCGCTTTCCCTGAAAAATAACGGATCTCCGGATCTTCTGAATCTGTCCATGAATATAATTTATTGAAAATGACAGGTTCACTTTTACCCCAACAAGAATCAAAACGTACAACCCAATTCCCCATTATGACATACTCCTCTATTTTCTCACTGCTTCCTATAGATAAAACATTTCCATTATTCCAATAAATTTTATAATTCCCGGGATCATATATGTTAGCGACAATATTATCTTTTTTGGTTTCAAATTCAATTGGAGGATATTGACCAACCTCTAAATCATCTGGGAATATTGCAGAACTACAACGCTCCACTTTCACGATATGATTATTCGTCTTCTCTGCATTCCTAAATACTACAAAAACAGAGCCTTCTGGATTAAAATGCAAAGGAATAACCGTAGTTCCGTTCTCTTCATAATAATTTAAAACAGGCCTTATGTCTCCTGTTTGTGGATTCCATAATTCAGGAACCTTTCCTGTTACCCTAAATTTGCAATTCACAAATTCATAACGATCTGGTAAAGAAGACATATACCGATAGAAATAATCATTAATACCATTTACAGCATACCGATTTGTTACAAAATAAATATCTTGTTCCTCTGTTCTTCGATGAATATAATCCAATAACGTTCCCGATCGACGGCTTGTATATGATAAATCAGGCTTCACCGACATAGACATTAGCACATTATTTATATCTTGCCCCCAAATTACACGCCCTTTACCATAGGTTTGTTCCGTTCTATTTACTCCATCTAGCCATCCCCACATACGATTCCGAATTTCATACAACTCTTTATCACCCTCCGGATAATTGGTTAGGCCACTCGTTCTAAGAGGAGGCTCACCAATCACAGTCATACCTTGTAATACCAACTGTTCTATTTTTCTTAAGACTTCCAAATCAATTGTCTTGTGAGGAGGTAATATTAATACTTGATACGACATTCCATCCGGCAAACGTATTTTCCCTTCAGAAAAAGAAAGCCTATTTAAAATCACATCTTTTGAGCATTTATCCCAGTCATACCCCAAATTTAGATCGTCTACCTCCTCTTTCAGAAAAACCATATTAGGGACATCATCTCCTGTATAATAAAGAACATCTGCCACAAATAATCCTTGTTGAAGCAAATAAGAACACCGATCTATATAATCTACAAAATCTCCAGCCTGCTCCCACCAAGTTACATTTGGATTTAAATGTGTTCCCGCAAAATATTCATTTCCGGGCACGCCATACTCTTTTGGAGAGGAAACAAACGCATGCCAAACTAAACGATTAACCCCTGAACAAAAAATTCGATCTAGAATTCCCTTTAAATCTTTAGGGGATCGTTCCCATTGGGGGCCAATACTCGTTGGTCCTTCAGCTTCCACAAATCTCTTTCCATTCGTATGCGCTACACAAGCACTTTGTCTAACTGATAGTCTCGCTCCTTCAGACGCAACATGAGAAATAGATCGTGCCCAATATTCACCATGAGGTATATCGCTAATACTCATTATCTGTAACGCATCAACAGGAGTATAACAAGGGCCTCCCGATTCCGGGTCAATCATCAGTCCATGTTTATGAGCCAACTCTTTGAATAACATATAATGATTCTCATAGATACAATCACTCACAGTTCTTCGAAGGTCTTGTAAAAAACGATTTGAAAGTTCTGGACTCTCTACAATGCGACCAGTCATAACCGGAAGATAAGGAAATATATCATATCCTCGATATTTCTTAAATTCTTCGGGGAAACGATTTGTCCAATTCACGACTCCCATCTCCCAGCTATCCGTTTGAAGAAAACGAACACTATTACCGGCCTCTTTCGCCGTAAAAATCAATGGTTCTATGACAGTTTTACTGAATACATCAAAAGCTTCCGCACTTAAGTGATCTACCGATAGACCTTCCCACCCATCACTTGTTGTCGAAGTACGCACCCCCGTACAAGTCCAGCCATACCGTATAATAGTCCAATTACCTTCTGGAGCATCCCAATTTAGAGTTTCTCCATCAAAAGAATCTGTCAAATCCAGAATCTCACTTTTCTTTATCACTTCTGCATTTAAGTCAAAAAGGAATCCCTCCCTCAATTTATCTAGCGGAAATATTTCTTGAAAACCAAGCACTGAGTTAAATGATTTAGCAGACCAATAAGGAATTGCCTCATCCTTTATCGGTGTGCCTTCTGGCAACTGTTTCACTGCTTGAACACAGACATCACGATACAAAAGATTTGATTCTGGAAGTGCTAATTTTATATGAAGTATCTTTCCACCACTAATATTACACTCAGAATATGTTAACTTTTTCAATGCATGTTCCGGGGTTATGGAAGGTCCTCCCGGATTCCAACCACTTTGTACATTGACACACAAACTTATCCCCAGTCGATCAGCCTCTCGTACCGCATGTTTATATAAACCCATCCAATCAGGAGACATAAATACTGGTCCATGTGCTGTTTTCGTAGCGATCTCGTAACTAGAGCTTCCCGCATCAATTAATGTAGCGGAACCATATCCCTTAGCTTTCATTTCTTCAAGATCTCTTGTTATAGACTCTTTGGTCGCCATACTATTTATCCACCACCAATAACAAGACATCCGAGCTTCCCCCGGTGGAGATTTAAACTTCTCCATAAGTGTATTATCATCTATTCGCAGAATAGGTGCCAATCCAAAATCTGACTGTCCCATCATATCTTGTATACAGAACAATCCTAATATTATCAAATAATTAATTTTCATATTCATAGATCTATCAGATTTTGTCCAGAATGAAGAACTAGGGCTTGTTTATTCCAGATGAAACGACCAGACAAACCCTCCGGCAATACAATTTTACCATTAATGCCTTTATTTTCCCTTTCTAATATTATAGAAATATTTCCTAATGGATGAGGTATTTTTCCCTCTACTCTATTCAAACAACCTAAATGGGGCTCTATTTTTACAGAACGGAAACCTGCTTCTGCCGGCTCCACTCCACAAATTGTCGCTAGAAAATCCAAAACGGGACTTGCGCTCCAAGCATGGCAATCCGAACGGCTAGGCTCCGGATTCTCCGCAAAAGTGGTTAATCCCATACCCAACATATCTTGCCAAGGTTTCAACATAGATACATATTGATCAGCTAGGCCCACTTTCTTTAAAGCCCGAAACAAATAAAAACGATAATAGAAAGTTGCCTGAATTAAAGAAGAAGTCGTATCTAAGCGTGTCAATAAGTCTTGCTGAAGTTTAACAGGAATAGCATCAGACAATATCCCCATTATGTTAGCATGTTGGCTATAACTTGTTTTCAATATATCATCACATAACAATTGTTTTTTTTCAACCCAGCAATGCTTCCATGTATTTTCACATAAAGAAATCCGTAATGAGTCATATTGAGCGGCCAAATCTTTCTCACCAAAATGATCCAGCAATTCCACGGCATCCTTTAATGTATAAGCTAACTGCAAAGTAAGGATAGAGGACCCGCCAGTCATTCCTCCCGGAGGAACTCCACCTGTCGGTTTATCTTTGCTCCATGGCCATTGAGTTGGCCAATCCACAAAATTCCAATGAGGAATAGCCCCTAGCATCCCAGTTTTCTTATCCACTTTATCCGCAAACCACTCCAGTATTGTTTTCACCCCTGAAATACAGTTTCTCACAAAAGCAGGATCATCACGATACATCCAATAATCATGTACCATATTAATCCAGTATAAAGAGAATGGTGGAATATATTGAGGAACACGGCTCGGATAACGACTTGTCGTAATTCCCTCGTAAGAACGAGAATAATCGTACATCTTAATTGCTTTTCGCATTAAACGATCATCCCCATCTACGTAAAGAGAAATAAGAGCTTGAATACGTGTATCGCCCACATATTGTAACTGCTCATAATATGGGCAATCAAAATAAGTTTCGTGCGCACATAAACGTGCAGTACGCCAACCAGTTTCCCAAATTTGTTTCATAAAATCCAGATCGCAATCAAAAGAAGCATTTTCTTTAAATGGATATCCGGTATACATACCATACAAATCATGGAGAACTAAAGGCTCATCCTTAGTCTCGATATCCAGTTTAATATACCGATAAGTCCTAAACCATAAAGGGCGGAAAAGACGATTCGAGCCTCCATCCGGATAAAATTTATCCACAAACCCTATGACATCCCGTCCTTCAATCTCATTTCTGTTCGCTTTTTCTCCGTCCTTAAACATGGCTTCACTATAAGTAAACTTCACTAGACTATTCTTCCCCCCCGAAACAATCAATTCAGGATAAGCCGTTGTCAAAAAATCCTGATCAATAAAAAGAGATACCTTCTGATTTGCTGGGACTTTAAGCTCCGCTTTACCTTTTAAGAAATCAGATGGCAAATCAATACCTTCCGCCCTACGTATTCGGTTCATACGTAATAAAGATTCTTCCATAAATGGAATATCTCTTTTGCATAGTATCCAATCATATCCAGAACCTATTCCATAAGGTTGTCCACGGCCTATCGTACGAACCTCTATCCAGTCGGTATCATTATAATCCAAATTTTCCCAGCCCCATGGATATAATGACGCATTCAAAATATCACTGCATCCAACATCTTGTAAATACTCTATAGAAGGAGAATAAGCAGGATCATGATAAACTTTCCAAGATTTATCCGTGTTTGCTTGTACCTCCAAAGAAGAGTTTCCTTGTACAATCAAACCTGTCTTCAGAGTCATCTGTGCTCCCGGAGTATAGCTTCCAAAGTTCCAAACCAACACCGCTAATACATTTTTCCCGGGTCTTAACAACGACGCAATATCTACCGTATCAAAATACCAGTGATAAATATCCCCCCTTGCCGGTCCCCAACAAACCGGTTTCCCATTTACAAATAAACGATATCTATTATCAGCGGATATATTTATAATAAAAGAATCTAGTTGACTATCTAATGTCAATGTTTTCCTAAAGTGATAAACGCCGTAATCATATAATGAACTTTCCGGACAAGTAATCCATTCTGCTTCCCAACGTTCTTTTAACAATACAGGAGATGGTTCCGCACTATATTGATTTTGTCCTTTCACAAATACCGAACAACATAGCAAAATCAGTGATAATATAAAATATTTCATTGTACAATCCTTTTAAATTAATTAAAAATCAACAAAGATATCGGGCCTATAAGTCCGGCTTTAGGGTCTCCACGATAGGGCGTTGGCTGAGTTTGATAATGATTAGCTAATGTGCTATAAACCAATACCTCAATTTCATTTGCACCTTCCTTTAGGAAGTGGCTTATCTCCACTTTGTATGGAGGACTCATTAAAATCCCAGCAGAATGGCCATTAACCTTTATCTCACAAGTAGCTACCACGTCCCCTAAATCCAATAAAACTTTTTTATCTGGGCATTTCTTTGGTAAACGAACATTTTGTTTATAAATCATACCTCCAGAATAGCAACGCAGAGCTCCCGTTTTTGCCCAATTTCCTCTCAAAAGCAGACCTGTTCCTGTTTTCAATTTTACAGGTTCTGCCAATGCCGCTGTCCCTTGATTTCCTATGTGAGCTGCGATTGAAAAAGCGATAGTTCCTATTCTTTGCCTTTTCTCCGAAAAAATCACCTTGTATCGGTTAATACCATCCAGACTCATCTCATTCAGAAGATGTATAGCAGAATCCGGAAGTGCCTTTCCATCAACCCACACTTTCAAATCTTTACCCCTAATCGCAAAATCCATTTCCTGTAATCCCGGAACTGATTGAAAGCGGTAATTCCATCTATTATACTTTCCTTGGTACGGATCAAAAAACAAATGTTCCGTTTTAGCCCAACACATCGATATTTCATCCGAATAAGCAGATGGTTTTATTGGTTTTGCTACTTTCTCTGGTAACAGAACTACGGCTCCTCGAGGACGATCATCATGGTAAGCTCCAGTTTGAGATTTATATTCTATTTTACAAGTATTCGCATACTCAACGAGCAAAGAATGCCATCCCTGCGTCAATTCTATTTTTTCATGGGTAAATACACCGTCTATTAAAACAACATCCGCTAATGTCCCAATCTGCTCCACCCGATAAGTTCCACTCTCCTTTACATACACATAAGTCCTAAACCTTTGCAATCCTCCTCGATCCAAAATAAAGAAGCCATCACTAATCTTACCTTTCAGCCCATGATATCCTTGAGCACCCGGATTATCCCATACTCCATACTGCCAAGAAAACGAAACGGTTTTCCAATTGGGGAATGAATCCGAATAAGTCTCATATTGAGGTCCATATCCATAAATTCCTTCTGCTCTTGAATCTCCTACTATAACCGATGATTCAAATTTACTTTTATAGTTTGTACTTTGTGAAGAAGAATTCACATCAGATTGACTATTTTCTATTGTGTTTTGTTCTTGAGTATTTATTCCATTTTGAGTTTTTATTGAATCTATTTTTTCTTGAACTTCAACTACATTTTGATTTGACAGTCCATTCTCCATCTAACAAAATTTCAGAGTCGAGGGATTCTTTCTTTTCCAAAATATTTTCTAGAATGGGTGTACCCGGTGAGAATACAATTAAATAAGAATTTGTATATTCTTTTTTCAATTTCAACCAAGTACCTTTTTCATTCTGGCGAAGAACAGGATAAGGGTGTATCGTCCCATTTTGAGCATCCCACAATTCCACTTTGCCTGTATTACGGAAAAAACACTCAGAGTTCTTATCCACATTCATTACCATATAAATATCTCGATCACCAACTTTTCGATGCAACACTTTACCTCCATTTTCATTAGGAATAAAATCTGGTGTAATCAATTGAGGGATACATTTCTCAATCGAACCATCTGAAATATACCACCCAATTCCATTTGCCACATTCCTTTGCATTTGCCCCGTTTTACCTGAACGAGCCTCCATCGCAGTCAAACCGAATATCTCTTTTACTATTTCGTCGACCTCCTTATCTTGTTCACCTTCTCTACTACTAGCAGAGGGTAACTCCCCTGTTGCCAGAATAATGCCACCAGCCCTGTAATAATCCCTAAGTTTTTGCAAAGAAGAAAAATGCATCGCTTTCATTCCTGCTATAACCATTACTTTATACTTCTCATTCATTATATGCAACGAACTTTTGTCAAAAGAGGCTTGCCTTAAAGAACGAAAATCAATAAAGTCATAATCCAATCCAGCAGCACTTAACTTCATAGCCAAATTAAATGTTGTATCGGCTGTCATATCTGGATATGCTTGCATGGATTCAGTCGGATACATGAGGGCTATATCACAAACATGCTCTCCTTGACTCAACAGATAACTCATTCTTTCCGTATATTTCAACCAAGTTTTCATATGAGGCCAATAAGGCATACGAAAATGGAAACAAGGCGGAGCCCATTCCCACCAACCACCATGAGTTGAATAATACAAACCATGCATACAAACTAAATTACCACCAGCCATAAAATGATGATCTATTTGTTGAGTCAACCATGCACCGGAGCTCCCCCAACCCATACTATGAAAAGCTTCTAGCCAAGTTCTTGGACGATTATATAAATGCGCTATAGAACTCGAAACTTTCGTCTCCAAAAAGCTGGAACCCATAGATGGAGCATCATTTCCCGGAGCAGTAAACCAACTGATCGCACGGAAATAATCAACATAAGATAATGGATTTCGTCCACGTCCTAAATTATCGCAGCCATATATTAGCCCTCTCTTAGCATGCCATTCATAAATTGGTTGGTAATAACGTTCTTCAGACAAATCCATTAAAACCTCTGCATAATCTAATCGAATCTTGGGAGTAATCGGGCCTATATATTCTTTCAATGCGGGTAGATACGGGGTTATGTCATATCCTTTTCGTTTTTGAAACTCCGACTGAAAATCATCAGACCAAGACATCATACTGATTGGATATGATAATTCATCCTGAAAAAAATAATTCATGCCAGCCTTTCCCACAGAGTCCATCTTATTTTCAAAACGATTAAAATAGACATCAACCAAAGTCTTCCCATAATCCGGATGAAGGAGATATTTATTCTTTGCCTTAATAACATAGACATTCACATCCTCTCTTATAGGAGATTTCCAAATAATCTGCCCATTCTTAATGCTAGTTTCGAGATTAATCTTACCGGGCCAAGCGACAACAGCCACTAAATCCGCCGGAACATCATATTGGAAAACCTCATCCTTTTTTACAGGAATTGCATTTATCTCCAACTCTCCTTTATATCCTTTAAAGATATCCATAGTATCCAATTCATCCGGATAATAGCCGTTTCCAATCCAGCCAACTGTATAATCATCTAGTCCAATCCCTAATCCACGTTGAGCGCATTCTCCCGAAAACCATTTCCAGATATTCCACCACTCATCTGAAAATACAGCAGGTTCACCGGGCTCAGTCCGTCCATATAGGCCATACCCGTCTTTATTGAACAAGGTATCCACTTTCGGATCTGTATGTATATAACTAACCGCAAAGCCGTCTGTCGCAGAAGAAGAAAGGATATCCAATTGTTCTTTTAACCGCTCTTTATCCAAACGGTCTCCATTCCACCAATAGAAAGGAACATTCCCATATCCTTTAGGGGGATTCTGAAAGCCGGATAAGACATCAATATCTCCTCCCCGTCTTGGATATCCCTTATACTTTTGAGATTGTGCAAAATTTATGGAAGGCATAAGAAATGGTAAACAGAACAGTAAGAAAAGTCGTTGTTTCATAAACTTTAAATAATTAGTAGCCCCTAGAGACCTTTCAGTTAACAAATAATGGTAAAGATAGTATTTCTATTCGTTCCGGAGAACAAAGTGTCTCCGGAACAAATTCATTTTTCACTAATCAATATCCCGTGTTTTGCTCAAGCAAAGAATTAATTTGAAGTTCACGATAAGGTATCGGGAACACTAATTTTTCTTTTGTTACCTGATAAGTTCTTTCTGTTAAATACGGATATAAAGACTTCATACGTTTTCCATATTCAGACATTACTTCTATAGCCTTTCCTGTACGGAGTAAATCCTGCCATCTATGACCTTCAAAAGCTAATTCATGCCGACGCTCTTTCGCGACAATATCAGCATTTACCATAGACAAAGCCTTTAATCCTGCTCGTTGGCGAACTTGATTTACGAATGTTACAGCTTCTCCCGCCTTACCTTGTTCTACCAAACATTCCGCTAGTAAAAGAAGAGCATCCGAATACCGATAAACAGGCCAATTATCATCCGTATTTTTCACCTTTGAATGAGCATGATGATATTTGTTGATAAAATAATAAGATATAGGATAGTCCTTAATTCCAAGATCCCCTACATTAAAAACTTTATCATATACAAAACGTCCATACTCATCATTATGTCCTGCTATTACAGAAACCGAAGGATCTACACGCAAGTCCCCCTCTTCATAAGAATCGACCATCTCCTGTGTGGGTATATTCCAGCCAGCATCGCTAAGTGTATTACTTGCGGGAACGCCTGTTATAATCTCAGCCTCACTTGTTCTCGGTATAAAATAATACAACCAGTTGCTTTCCTGTCCTTGATCCCCCTGTTGAAACTGAACTTCAAAAATAGATTCCTTGCTATTCTTATTCGAGGGTTCAAAGACTGACGCATAATTTGTTTGTAATTCATATCCCATCTTCAGTATTTCCCTTAATTGAGCCTCTGCTCCAACATAATCCCGAGAGGGCATTGTCATCAAGACATAGGCCAATAGCATACGTGCAGAACCTTGTGTAGCAGAACCATTTTGTGGAAAACTAACAACAGGAAGTTTAGCAACGGCATCATTTACATCACTCAAAATTATCTTGTAAACCTCCTCCTCAGAAGAACGAGCCAAAAACGCATCATTAACACCGATTACCTCATGTAAATATAAAGGAACTCCTCCAAAATACTGAACTAATTGAAAATAGTAATACCCTCTCAAAAACTTCGCTTGCCCTATTATATGATTTTTAAATTCTTCTGAAAATTCCATTCCCTCGATACGATCCAATATAGAGTTTACCCTAGAAATGCCAGAAAAACAGTTATAATACATATCATCAGTTACAATATTCTGCTCATCATTTGTAAAATCTGCCACTTCCTCATATTGACGTTGTGCCCTATCCGCCTCAAAGCGGATATAATGAGTATTATCGGCACGCATTTCGGACATTAATGTCCCATAAACGCCATGAACATCACGTAATCTTTGATATGCTCCATTAATGGCTTGCGTAAAATGCTCTTCTGTCTTGAAAAAAGTAGATTCACTACCTGTATGCTGAGGTGCCAAATCTAAAAAATCACCAGAACAAGAGCTTAATAACAAAGTAGTTATACATATACTTATTAACTTCTTCATAATTCATTTATTTTATACAGATTCTTAAAAAGTTATATTACACCCAATACTAAATGTTCTAGGAACTGGATAAGCCGTACGATCTACGCCTAATCCTCTCCAATCCATTCCATTTTGACTAACTTCTGGGCTAAGACCCGGATATTTCGTAAAAACGGCAAGTTGTTGGGCAGTCAAATACACACGAAGTTTCGATATATAATGATTAGGAGTAAATGGAATCGTATACCCCAAAGTAACATTTTTGATCGCCAAATATGAAGCGTCATACACTTGTCCACTATGCCCCAAACGGAATAACTCTGTAGTCCCTGATTTTGTACGCGGAACAATACCATTGCCCGGATTCTCCGGTGAACGCCATCTGTCTTGTACATATTTACGGACATTGAACACACCATCTAGATTTTCCGTATTTTCATAATTGGCATTCATTATATCTCCACCAATCTGACCTTGAAGTAATATACTCAAATCAAAATTCTTATATTGGAATTCATTAGTCATACCAAAAATAGCATCAGGAGTAGGATTTCCTATAATCGTCCTGTCATCAGCGTCAATTTTTTTATCATTATTTACGTCCACCATCCGAGCGGTTCCAATCTCCGATGTAGCATGTTTAGGTTGGGAATTTAATTCTTGTTCCGTCATGTATACTCCATCATAAATATACCCGAACAAAGCACCAATCGGTTGTCCAACTTCTAATCGATTAAAATCACCATAAGTCTCATATCCTCCAATCGGAGCATTTTCCGTACCTAATTTTAAGATTTTATTTCTGTTGAAAGAAACATTAAGATTAGTAGTCCATTTAAATTCATTTACAAGATTACGAGATGTAATGGTTATCTCATGCCCCCATATCTTGAAATCCCCCATATTGGATTGTATATCCCAAAAACCTGTAGCTGCAGGAATATCCGTTTGATACAACATTCCGTCCGTCCGTTTCAAATAATAATCATACATCACAAAAATACGATCATTCAAGAAACCAAGATCAATACCCAAATCCAGCTGTTTTGTCTCTTCCCAAGTTAATTCATTATTCCTCAGGCTTTCCAATGCTTTACCCGGAGCTAAAGCTCCCCCTAAAACATAATTTGCCTTAGCAACCCGAGCTAGATAATTATAATTATCAATATTATAATTACCAGTCAAACCATAGCTCGCACGGACCTTCAAATAATTCAATATTTGAGACATCGGCTGCATAAATGCCTCGTCAGAGGCAATCCATCCCGCAGAGACTGAAGGAAAATTCGCATATTTATTTCCTGAACCAAAACGAGAACAACCATCACGACGGAAAGTTACTTGCAACAAATATCTATCCTTAAAGCTATAGTTAGCCCTTCCAATGAAAGAAGCCATCGCCCATTGTTGCATCGTACTAGTTCCATTTTTAGTAGCTGCGGCATCAATCCAAGAGATATCATCATCTGGAAAATCTGTTCCTGACAAATCTGAACCTTCCCACGTATATTTTTGTGCAGTATAGCCAATCAAAGCATCTATACTATGATCTTTAATTGTCTTATTATACATCAACATGTTTTCAACCGTCCAGTTATAATAGAAGCCCGTATTAAAATTAGCCGTTGCCTTCTGAGGGGGGGCAATATTAAAAGCGCCTCCTGCAGTGGATGGAGTAAAGTCACGTAAATTATTCGATCCAATATCTACTCCAGCTTGAAATTTATACTTGATGCCATTCCAAATATCCAGCTCCGCAAACATATTGCTCAAAACCGTTATCGTTTTCCTCTGATCAATCTTTTCATCTAATACCCTTCGCCAGTTTGGTTGTGGAAACATATTAGGTGCATTCAAAGCCAAAACATAATCTCCATTTGCATCATAAGGACTTAACAATGGAGAAGCTAATGTAGCTGCACTCAGCAAATTACGTTGCCCGTCAATCGTTTGATTTTTTGCCAATTGTAATGTCGGAGCTATATTCAAGCCTAATTTCAAACGGTCATTCACTTGATAATCATTATTCGCACGAAGAGAGAAACGCTCAAAATTAGTATTATACAAAACACCATCTTGACGGAAGTAACCTAAGACAATCGCAGAATTGAATTTATCCTTACTTGCCGAAATACTTAAGCTATAATTTTGAACAGGAGCCGAATGAGTTAATTCTTTATACCAGTTCGTTCCTTCTCCATATTGCTCTGGATGTTGATAAGCCTCTGGGACACCTTCCGTATAGCCTTCATATTTAGCCTTGTCCTCATAAAATTCTTTTTGGAATTGAGCGAACTCACGTGCGTTCATTACATCTGGTTCTTTTAATCCCCGGATCGATTGTATTCCATACGAAGCATTTAAGCTCACTTCCGTCCGACCTTGTTTTCCTCGTTTCGTGGTAATCAAGACAACTCCATTTGCGGCTCTCGAACCATACAGAGAAGTTGCCGCAGCATCTTTCAATATAGAGAAAGATTCTATTTCATCCGGATTGATATTATTTAACCCGGTTGATATCGGTAGTCCATCCACCACAAACAATGGTTCATTACCTCCATTTATAGAGGCAGCCCCACGAATACGGAATGCCATACCTTGACCCGGCATTCCTGAAACTTGATTGATCTGCACACCTGCAACCTGCCCTTGTAATTTTTGCCCAAGCTGCCCTACCGGTATACTTGATAACTCGTCCGCATTGACCTTAGAAACAGATCCAGTCAAGTCTCTCTTCTTTTGTGTACCATAGCTCACGACAACCACTTCATCCAACGATTGCATATCCTCAGACAACGTAGCGTTCACAACAGAATTATTCCCTACTAATACATCTTTAGAGACATACCCGATATATGAAAACACCAATACAGCTCCAGAAGGAACATCAATACTATAGTTTCCGCCAATATCTGTAATCGTCCCATTTGTAGTTCCCTTTTCAATAACATTCACACCGATTATAGCTTCACCTCTGCTATCCGTTACTTTACCTGTCACCTTACGACCATCTTGAGCTTTACTCTTGGAGTCCGCAACTGTAAGTATAACGTCTTTATCGACCACCTTGTAAAGAATATTTGTATCTTTAAAGATTTGATTTAGGACAGAAAAAAGATCTTGTCCTTTAACATTCACCGATATCCTACGATTGACATCAACTAGTTTACTATTATAAAAGAAATGAAAATCGGTTTGCTTCTCCAAAGTTTCCAAAACATCAGAAACAGTAGTCTCTGATAGATCTAGAGATAATACATTTCTTTGGGCTTGTGACTGATTGGCAAATACAAATCCAATAGATAAACAAAGCAACAAACAGGTTAACTTCATGGTTCTTGCGACTTTGGGAACCAACCCTAGGGTAGGAATATGCCTTCCCTGTTGGTAATAATAATTTTTTACCATACTTTTGTAACTGATTTAAGATTAAAAAAATAAATTCTTTAGTACTGTTTAAAGACTTACTATTGATGATTTCATACGGAAAGATGCTGGTAACATCTCTCCGTATGTTTTTAATAGAGTTTGAAGGTTCTATTCTCTCATAAGCAATACATTTAAGGTTAAACTTCTATTTTAATTTCACTCATTTCCTTTTTTCTTTCTCAATATAACCATTGTACTTTGGGAACCTTGGCTGTCATCCGTCATAGCTTGTTTGATCTCATAGTCTATCCGTGAAGAAATCTTCAAATAATCCAAAACTTGAGATAATTGTTTATTCTCAAATGTTCCATTAAAGTAATAGCTATTAATCACTGGATCTTGTATTTCAAATTTGACATTATAAAAATAAGATAATCTCTTTAGTACCTGAGGTAGAGGCATATTCTTAAACATAAGTTTCCCTTCCATCCAAGCTGTCTCATAAATCGTATTTACTTTCGTTATTAAGA
>ENA-OPXB01001042-OPXB01001042.1-human-gut-metagenome-genome-assembly--contig:-NODE-1042-length-16497-cov-3.584540_pt1 | contig 16497 bp, 19 predicted proteins | sample MGYA00241516_ERZ502024 | MGnify/ENA primary metagenome ERZ502024 (study PRJEB25962, sample SAMEA2041926) | human gut metagenome | biome: human gut; feature: human-associated habitat; material: faeces...
CGACATCACATCCACGACGCCCCTCGTTCTGAACGAGGTGGACAGCATTGAGCTTCATTTCGTTTGTATATTTACGGTGAGGTATAGCCATGAGAAGGACTCCTAACAAGGGCTGTAATAGTGATCTATTCCACCCTTATTAACCAGTCCGGAAAAAGGCCCCCTCATATCAGGCTCGGTCTGCCTCCCAGTCAACGTGTTCGAGGCGTGCAATATGCACTTGCGGCAAACGTGCGTTCTTCAAGTTACGGCTTTGACGTTTGTGTTGACGGGAGCGTTGTTCGGCTTGCAGCATGCTCAACAACCGCTCTTCAAACATCACTTGTCTGTACGCGGGCTTTTCCCATTGCGCCTGGAAGGTGGGAAAGAATTCCAGGATCTTCAGTTCCTTACAGATCGTGGCGATTTCCTCTCTGCTTTTGGTCAGCATCGTCATTTGTTCTCTCCCGTAGTTTGTGTCAGCAGTTGGTCGTAATAGGCGGAACCTCGATATCTTCCAGACGAAGCTAACTTCTCTCGCAACTCTTGCCTTCAGATCGTCTGAAACGGTTGTGAATGACGGCGTCAATTTCCTCGCAATAAACCGTGTACGAGGGGCTTAAGCGAGTAAGCGTTGCCTAACAACACTTTTCAAAAAGACCGTTGCCGAGCCGTGCCCTGTGACTGTTGACACCACGTAGCACTTTCCAGGCGACTTCACCGAGGTTTTGCTTGAGCCAAAACGTGCAAAGTTTTCGAGCCGATTCACCGCTTTGTCCGATCAACTCGATGAGTTCCTCCTTGGTCTGCATGACCGCACGGATTGACTTCGGCATGTGCTCGTGCAAAATGATGTCTTGCGATTTGCCTTCGCGCAGGTAATGTATCCATATCCGTTCCCTGGTCCGGAGATCAAAAATGCTGACTGTTTGCGACTTGCAGCTTTTGATGACCTTGGCCTAAGTAACCGAGGGGAACGGAGTATCTGCAGTTTTCGAAGCGTACGACATTGCCCTTTTGCACTTAGAGGATCTTGCTGACGGACGACAATTCGTACGGAATTGGCGGCAGAGGGCGAAGCGCGATCTTTTCTTCCTCCATGAGATCGGCTCGAGAAAAGCCATCGGAACGTGTCGTCAAGGGGCGTGCGTTGAGTTTGAGAAGTTCCTTGCTGATGGCCCTGTTGATTTCTTCGAGACTGAAGAATTGGCGTCCTCTCAGGGCTGTCAGGATAAAGCGTTGACATTGGTAGACAGCGTTTTCAACCATCGCTTTGTCCCGCGGCTTACCTGGTCTGACTGCGACCGGAATGGTGCCATAGTAATCGCAGAACTCCCGGTATTGCCAGCATAGCCGCGGGCAATACTTGTCCGGTTTGATCACCAGCGAGGTCGAGTTGTCCAGGTAAATATGCTTCGGGACTCCACCGAAAAAGGAAAGCATCTGGGTCTGGGCATCGAGCCAGTCATCCCGAGCTTGACGCTCGGTCGCACAGCAGAACATGTATCCGGACGCCGGCAGAACGCCGACGAAGATTTGAGCTGCGGCAACCTTGCCGAGGCCGTCAGGCGTCCACGGCAACGTGTCGCCGCTGTAATCTGAAAATTACCATTTATTCGCACGATGATTCTCATCCTTTCGGACCGCCCAATTCTCAAACATTCGGACAGTAGTTTCGATGCCGAAGTAAGAAAAAGTTGGCGAGCCTGTGTCGCAAAGTAACCATTCAATCCGTATTTGCGACGTGATCTTGGCACTGTCAAGCGTCGTGGAATAACGAAGGGCGGTTTACCGCCCGAGGATATGCCGCGAAAGCACTTGACAGCGACAAGAGGCACGGTGATAGCCTAGGCCGAGGAGGAGAGCTTCTGACCTCCTCCCGAGCCACGTAACGGCGAACGCGGTGGGGGATTTGGGGGAGGCAAAGCCTCCCCCATGGGTGTCCGAATGTTCAGGATTGTCCCTTAGCTGTCTGACCAAGTGTGTGAGATTTTGAGGGTCCACATATTTGAGAAGCATCGTACGAATGATCAAGATTTCTCAGTAATCAATCATGGCGACGTAGCCAAAGTCCCATTGATTTGTGAGCTCCACTTCCCGACACGAGGGCGGCAGAATCTGACAAAACAGAGCGTAGGCTTTGCAGAATCCTTTGTAACCGAGTGCTGAGGCGCCTTTCGGCACGCCGTTACGATAACTGTCCCAGAGAGCTTTTAAGGTCCGACGGTTCTTACCGCGGACATTGTGTCGGCAGTAAACGGTTTCGAAATCCGGTTCATAAAAGCCGGACCGAACAGCGGTTCCGAGACCAAGGCGAGATTCGAGGTCGTTCGGTTTCAAATCGATGGCTTGCTCGAGAGTCAGTTTCGCCTGTTTGATGCGATCGAGGTAGCGCTGCACGGTGGATTTGGAGATTCCGAGCTCTCGCGCTATGGCTTGCCGTGAAGCACCGCTTAGCGTCCGGCGCAGAATCTCTTGCACGTCGAATTATGCATAAGAGTCTTACTCCTATTTGGTTGATTGGGCAAATCCCCTTTGCAAACAAAGGGTTAATTCATCCTATCAGCTAAGACTCGTCGCATATCTTCTCAGCGAACATGCACTAAAAGACGTCCATCCCGACGTCGGCTGCCGTTCGCTGTCGCATCGACCTGCGTTCGATCCGAGGCGCCGGAAGCCAACGTTCCAAATTTGGCGACAGGCGACAATCGTTCGGCTTGAAATCGCCGAGCGATCGATTGAAAGCGAGAAATGGTTTGCCGGGGGAGATGCCCGTTCGATTGAGGGCGTGGGGCGTTCTATCACTGGAGCCGAACGTTCCGTCTGGATCGACATGCGTTTCTTCAACTGAGATTTGCGTTCTTCGTTATGCAGCGCGCGTTTGATGTTCGTTGTGACCCGTTCTATTGAAATCGCCGTGGAAGCTAAAGGCGGGAAATGGAAGGGAAATGTTTGGGAGCGGTTCATTCTTGTCGACCACGGTTCGATCTGAAGTCGCCTGTCGTTCGGTTGCAGTCGCCGACCACCGCGGATTGAGGTTAGATAGCCGTTCCGTCTTCGTCGAACCTCGTGCCGTTTTCAGTTCCCTAATTCATACTTGAGTACGACCGGTCACTCAAGTCGTGCCAAATGTGCTGTGCGCTTAGAGCCTATGCTCCCGAGTTGCCAAGTCCGGATTTCGCGCCCACCCTAACGCTTTTGAGACAAAGATATGGACCTTTACTCTTTTTGCTTGATTTTGTCTGCCTCATTTTTATCCCTTGTTTGGGACGGCTCAATCCTTTGTCGTTTTGTGGAAGCTTACAGCGTCATCCAACATGCCAGAAGAATGCTGCTCGATAATCTGGGTCCCTATATCTCAATCAGCACGAAATCAGGACAACCGTTCAAGCCGGAGGCTCCGTCTTGTTGCCAGACATGTGACACTTGATTTACCTAGATCAGCTGGAACTACACTTTGATGTGCTTACAATTTTTCAATGGAAGTTGAGGTTTGAACAACCTAGTATTGAATTTGGTAAAAAAATTTGCCAAACTCAGCTCTTGGCAAGGGCACTCTCAGTTTGTGCCTGATAGAGAACAGTTGATTACTCTTTAGCACAGCTCTTCACAAGACGAGTACGATCTTGCACTGCGTAGTTATCATTTTGATTATTTATTGTCAAAGAGGTAGAAATGGAAATCGTAGCTATTATCCCAGCAAGAGGAGGTTCGAAAGGAATACCGTTGAAAAATATTCAACCGATTGGAGGAATTCCTTTAGTATCTAGGAGCATCAGAGCAGCTCGTAATTCAAAATACATAAATGAAGTTTATGTTTCAACCGACTCGGATTTGATAGCTAGTGTTTCTCGTGATGCAGGGGCACAGGTCGTTGTTCGTCCCTCAGACATTAGTGGTGATACAGCATCATCAGAGAGCGCATTGCTTTACACTTTAGAGCATATAAACAAAAATAGCGACTATGTGGTTTTCCTTCAGTGTACATCTCCTTTTACAACATCACACCAAATAGACAAATGTATTGAAAGAATAATTAATCAAGATGCAGATTCTTGCTTCGCAACAGTAAGTAATCATAGATTTTTGTGGAAATATTTGGAAAACTGCGATGACATAGTAGAAGGTATTAATCATGATGGTCGAAATCGCAAGAGGAGACAAGATCTTGCTCCCGAATTTATGGAGACGGGAGCCATTTATGTTATGAAAACTGAAAAATTTCTAACTGAAAAGACTCGATTCTGCGGAAAAATAGTTAATTGCAATTTCGACGATGAATCTCTTGCGTTTGAAATCGACTCTCCTTTTGATCTTTTAGTTGCACGTGCTATTGATAAAAGTTTAAAGGTTACCGAATATTCAGATGTTTCATTCTTGGATATAAAACTCATAGTCTTCGACTTTGATGGAGTTTTTACCAATAACAAAGTTTATCTTGATGAAGATGGCCGTGAATCCGCACAATGCGACAGGGGGGACGGAATGGGCATCTCCCTTTTAAAGAAGACCAAGGTTCCTTTCTTTATTTTATCAACCGAAGAAAATCCAATTGTTTTGAAACGAGCTGAAAAATTAGGAATTCCTGCATTCAATAAAGTAACAAACAAACTTCAATTTCTTGAAAAGTATATTGCTGACTCAAGTATTAATTTTGAGTCAGTTTGCTATATAGGAAACGATGTGAATGATCTAGAGTGTTTGAAAAAAGTAGGACTCCCAGTAGTTCCATCAGATGCTCATGAAGAAGTGAAAAAAATTGCTAGAATTATTCTTCGGAATAGTGGCGGAAATGGTGCTGTTCGAGAGTTTTGTGATTTATTTTTGAAGGGCCGGAAAAATGAATAAATATCAAATAGGTGAAACCGATCAACGTTCTTGGGGAACTTGGGAGGTGCTTGATGCTGGCGAGGGGTTTTGCCTTAAGCGACTTATATTGTTACCTTTCCAAAAAATATCTAAACAGCGTCATCAGCATCGCGGTGAAACTTGGATTATTGCTACTGGTTCCGGCCGAGTTCTGATCGATAAAACTTGGCATCATGCTACTCCTGGAAATGTCTTTAGAATCCCTAAGCAACAAATTCATCAGCTTGAATCTCTTGGCGAAGGTCTAACTGTAATTGAGCTACAGACTGGTAAAACATTAGACGAAGCTGATATCGAAAGATTTCCAAGCTAATATTTTGCAAGGCGGGATTTCTTGACTGGATCCCGCCTTTATTTTTTAATTATGAAAATTTGTTTTATTTCTAAATTTGATTCTTTTGTGCGTCTCGCGCTGAACTATGCAATTCAATTTAAAAGATTCAATTGGGAGGTGACTTTTATTGTTTTGGAAAAAAATAAATTATCAAATTCTCAAATTTCGCATCTTAACAATGAGCTAAAAATTCATCAAATTAAATTAGAAGTATACAGAAAAGAGATATTATTGGACTCCGCAGCTATTTTCTTTTGTCTGACAGGTGGATACATAAAAAAAATTATTAGATCAACTATCTCATTGGTGGAGAAAGATAGGCCGTATCTGATTTCGGCTTATCCGGGTGTTGTTTATCAAAATATATATGACGGCTTTACGTCAAGAAGCTTGTGTGATTTGATTATTCTTCCATCTTTTAAAGAGAAAATGTTTTATGAAAGGTATTGCAAAGAATATCGTTTGACCGATAATGGCATTGTTGGGGGGTATTTTAAAAACAAATGTCATATAGGAAATGATTTTACAAATGATGTAGTTTTTGCTGAACAAACAGTTGTTCCAAACACTATCTCTGATAGACTTTATTTGGCAAGAAAGCTAATAGAATTTGCCGAGAAAAATCATAACAAAAATTTATTCATAAAACCAAGAATAGCATTATCAGGAACCTCGTTATTTGAAACTAAGTTACACATTTTAGACGCCCTTAACACAGTAAAAAACAAGAAGTTGCCTGACAATTTAAAGATAACATATGAGCCTATCGAATATTATACTTCACAGGGAGCTACATGTGCAACGATCAGTTCCACCGCCGCAATAGAGACTTTGCAGTTTCACGATAAAATTGCATTTATTTCCGATTTTGGCCCTTCGGAAAATAATGGCGGAACTTATTTCCGCAACTCAAATGTCGAATATAGCTTCTCGGAATTAATTGCAGGGCATGTGCGTCCGATTAATAAAGAATGGAAAAAACAAGTATATATATCGAATGATAAATGTATAGAAAAAATAATAGAGAAAGTTGAACAAGAGGTTGTTCACAACATTAGGCCAGGATACCAAAATTCAAGAAAATTATACTCAAATGAGTATTTAACTAATCCAGAATCAAGGGCCAAATCAAGAAAAAGCACATATAAATATATTCAAGCTCGATTCATTAAATTATTTAGCTTAATTAAAGGTGCTTTATGAAGAGAGCGGTCATCGATAGTGGCAATGTCAAATGATTCTCGCCCTTTTAAATTTTGAGTTTCAAATACAGCAAGGCGTTAATCAAATATATCTAAATGTTGTCAAAAGAAATTGATACACTTTGAAATAAAAATGAGTGAGATACGTAGTGCCAGTGTTAATTTGGATATACCGGGTACCAGTTGTTGTGACGACGTCAATGTTGTCATCGTACAGATAGGCATCGACAACCTGGTGTACCGCTGTTGCTCAAGCGAAAGTTACCAAAGTCGCAGCTTCCTTCAATCTCGACAAAGTAAGTGCCAAATCTAGAACCATGCGGAACGGGACACCCGCTTAAGTGGGTGCCCCAAATATGTGTTTGTGTTGGTGATTTGGTGAGTTTTAGATTGCTGAGCCAGTATTCATGTGGCAACATCGCCTTGGCGCAGTTCCACGTTGATAGTGGGGCTCAATCAGCCAAAGGAAGCGCGATGCACTCACGCGATATGATGAGGTTGTGCAGGTGTAAATGTTCGTTGTCGATCAATGTATCACGGAGTGCCCTCTCTGGCTACGAAATCTCGAGCATTCGCACGATGCTTCCCGCACACTTGAACAGCCGGCTAAGGCTCAATCCTAAACATTCGAACACATGGAGGTGATAGACCAAGTCCTATGTTTAGCCAACCAGAGGACTTATGAATAAGTTTCCAGTTTCCCTTCTGCGGCAATTGCTCGGTTGCATGCAGGACGGCCTTTTTTCAGTCCGCGTCACCACTCAGAAGTTGGGGATTTCCAAATCCTCTTTGAGTCTTCTTTCTCATACAGCGATATCGCATGGCGGCGGCACCAATGTGGCTGAGTTGATCCAATTGTCCGATACGCAACTATTGAAGACGTCTTACCCATCGACCACCAAGGCATACCAAGAACCAGACTGGGTAGAAGTTCACACAAAAAGCTAGCCCGCCGGAATGTCACACTCAAATTGCTGTACGACGCCTATAAGTCACAAGTCATCAGACGTCCATACACCTACACCTCCTTTTGTCGCCGCTACTCCGAGTGGCGCCAAGCCAACGGCCTTGGCGTACCCAACGGCAACGTCCAAGTCATCCCCGGTGAGCGCATGGAGATTGACTTCGCCGGCGACAACCTCAAGTGGATTGATCCAAACTATGACGTACAACGTGCGCGGTTGTTTATCGCGGTGTTGCCGTACAGCAACCTCACCTACGCCGAGGCCTTTTCCAACGAGAAGCAACAGAGCTGGATCTCCGGCATCGTTCACGTACTTGAATACTTCGGCGGCACGCCGCGGTTCTTGTCATGGACAATGCAAAGGCACTCGTCAAGCACTCGAGTTGGTACGAGGGCGAAGTACGGCAGACTGTGCGCTCTCTGTGCAACTACTATGACATCGAGCCATGGGCCTGTCAGCTTCGTCGTCTCAAGCAGAAAAATCGGGGCGAGGCCGGTGTAGGGCTCGCACAGCGACGGATCATTGCTGCGATGGAGCTGGAGCGTACCCCGATGGCGCGCGATCTCGATCACCTCAACGAACAGGAAAAAGCGAAACTCGAAGCGCTTAACAACGCGCCGTTTACTGCAACAGAAAGGTCAAACTCCCGCAGGTAAATGTTTGAGGAAGAAGAACGCGAGTTTCTTAGCCGTCCGCCGCTCCAAGCCTTCTGCCCGTTGGTTATTCGCGTCCTTGTTGTTGATCGTGGCCATTGCGTTCGCACCTCAGGCGACGGCCATCGTTACAGCACGCCGCCGGAGTACTCCGGCAAGCGCGTGTCCGTAACGATCACCGATGACAAGATTTACATCTATGACCTGAATTCGTGGGGCAAATTCGCCGAGCATAAGCGATGCAAGAACAAACAAGGCAACAAGAACCACTTATTGCTGGAAGACCAGCCCGGGATGCCTCAAATCGCGCTCCAGCCAGCCTAGGTCCTATTGTTTAACGAAATGCGCGACAGGTCAACGGATTGGATCAGAGAGATAGCAGCATCAACTAAAAAGATGCATTCGGAACAGCCACGCTTCGCCAATTGTCGGCATCGGAAATTACTGTCCGAATGCATGATGAAAATGTGAGCTTCCCATAGCCAAAATGCCCCTCCCAAAAATCGATAACAATAACTTCACGAAAAACTGTCGTGGAGACCACAGTGAGAAAAATCGATATTGATTGGGAACGTGTTTACAGTGGATTTGTTGCCTCCGGCCTTAGCCTTCGAGAATTCCATAGACTGCATTTGCAGTGTTTCTTCCCCGGGGTTTCACTGCCGGCGCTTTCGTCACTGGCCAGACATATGAGACTCATTCGCCAACGTCATCAAGGCCAAGCGCAACAGTTCTCCGACTCTTGTGATGTCATCGAGAATGTATTGACGCAAGCGAGCGCTGCACCTACAGAACTTTCTTCCGACACTTCGCTCATTACCTTGGATGAGCAACAATTTGCCTTACTCACAAGTCAGGCAGAGAACGTCGGTACTGAAGTTGCGGCAAGCTCTCTGAGTTGTTCTGGAGCTTTGTCGGTCTTTTTGCCCGGTGGGTTGCGCTTGGAGATGCAAATCGGCAATCCCGCTGTTTTCATCGCACAACTGAGCTGCGCAATGAAGAAGAACTCGGTGTCGAGGACAGCATCATGAAGATGGATTTCTCCAACGCGCACCTCACCATCGTCGTTGCCCCCATTGATCTGCGTGCCGGCTTTTTGCGTCTGGCCACCATTGCCGAATGCCTGCTCGGAATCCCCGTTACCAAGGGCGGTCACTTCGTGGCCTTCATCGGCAAGCATCGTCAGATCTGTAAGGTGATTTGGTGCGACAACAAAGGCAGCTGCCTGCTCACGCGCAAACTCAACACGGGACGCTTCGAGCAGCTTCTCGTCAAGGTTAAGGCGGACAACTCCAGCGTACAGCTTACAGCCGCCGAATTCGAGAGTTTTCTTGACGGTGAACCGATCTTCGAACGACCTCAAGGGCTTAAATTCTGACACTTTTTTGATTCAAGTCAAAGCGGCAAAAAGCTTCTGAAAATCAGTGCCAAACTGATTGTTCGGGAGGCAGATTTTTGCTGCTCGCAAGCCGTCTAATAGCTCGTATATGAACTGCTAAAACGCAAGGACAAGGGGCCACGTATACCTCCCGAGAGAATCGCGATGGGCGCCATTCTGACGCGATTACAACGTTGTTTTAAAAGGGTTTTTATTTGCTTCTCACAACGTGATTTCAGTGCTTCTGTCAGATAAAATCGCCCTTAATTCAACTTCTCCTGCAATTGCGCATGCTCTCGGACAAAGAAAAAATCAAACAGCTCGAAAAAATGCTTCGGCAAAGTCAAAAGAAACTCGAGCTCAGCGAGAAGAAACGTCGGCAGGCCGAAGAGCAACTGGTCAGAGCGGACATCACGATGAAGCGTGTCGAGGATCGTATCGACAGTGTCGACTTAACGCTCGCAGCCGTGTTGTTGCTTCTTAACAAAGCCATTGATAAGCTGCTGCCGACTGACTTGGTCGATTTGCCGCATGAACGATTGCGCGTGCTCAAGGAACTTCTGCTCGAAGTTCAGTTCGATGTTTCCGGCGCTGATCAAATTTCAGGATTGCTGCGGTATCTCAAGAACAAAGGAACAGAAAAGGCAAAGAAACTGCTGCGGGAAAACGCACGGTCTATTCCTCAGAAAGTTGACGAATTGTGGAAAGCCGCCGAAGGTGCCATCCGATCAGTCGGTAAACAAGAAAAGGTATTGGCCGATACCTTTGAGACCAGCAAGCAAGGGGCAAAACTGGCATCGCAGGGCAATGCACAGGACTGTGTTGTGCAAGCCTGCAACGACATTGCTGCGGGGTGCAAAGCATCTGCGCCTCTTAAAACGGCGCTTAGCCGCAATGACTTGCCGCAGAGGCTCGGCCGACAGTCCGTCAAAGCCAAGCTGGATGCGGCGATAGTTTGTTCGATCGGCACGGATGGATTTACGTGCCCGAACTGCGGCAAGAGCGATTCTTGGCGCCACCTCGGAACCCAGAAAAACTTTTTGCGCACACTCAATGAAAGCTCGGCAGAACTTTTGCGCAACCTCAATACCAACTACGACTTGTACGTTTGCGAGTGTGGGCAAAGACACTTGCATATGCCGCACAATGCGCCGATTCCGGTAACACCGCAGGCGTCGATTTCGCAAGATCTGGCCATAGAAGTCGGCGTAGCCATGACAAGAGGCATCCCCGTGAATCGACTGGAAACGGTGTTGTGTGTGGGTAACGAGCAAATCGGTTCGGATACGCTTGGTCGTAATGCGCACAGGATGGTGCAGCAAGGAGCGTTGGCGCCGATGGTGGCCAAGCTGCAAGAGACGCTGCATGACAAATCGGCGGCATTGTCGATGAGACACCGTTGGATATCCTGCAGTACGAAGAGCAGCAGGTAGCGCTCTACCGGCGGCTGGACGGTCGAAGTTCTGAAGCCATCGCCGAAGCAATGGGCAACTGGGATCCAACGCTGTTGGTTTCCGACGGCTATCAGCCGTACAAAACCATCATGAGCAAGGAAGGCACATCGGACAAGCCTCGCCGGCATCAGGTCGGTTTAATTCACTGGAGGCGCTTGGTACTGACGGCAATCCGAGAACTCGGGCAACTACAAACAACAAGCGAAAGTCCGCAGGCTATTGCCGCCAAGATCAGGGCACACGATCCCTTCCGGTTGTTAAGCGCAGTAGGAGCGGCGCTGTCGAGCATCTACTGCGAAGAAACGAACGAATATAAAAGACGAGAGAACGAGAGCGTAGAGCAGCAGCTTGAACGTATCCATGCCGGTCGGCAGGCAAGCGCTCGCCCCCTAATGGACGCCATTGACAAGATCATGCAGCGACTCGGCAAGGAATATGCCGAAGAAACGACTGCAGGGAAGTACAAAGCAGCTCCTGGAAAAAATGCAACAATCAGCGACGCGGTGGTCTACTACCTGAATTCTCAAAACGAACTCAGGGCATTCTTAGATGACCCACGACTGGTACCGGATACCAATCGCAGTGAACGGGCGGTGCGAACCCTGACGGTACTGCGAGCCGCAAGCGGCTTTAAGCAGAGCCCGGAGTTTGCCGACAGCATGTGCGGATGGTTTACGCTGATGGAAACAGCCAAAGCCAATGGCATTGATAACCCGGTCTTGTGGCTCAAGCAATACAGCCGCGCTTGGGCGCAGCACGTGATTGACGAGACGCACACGAGGCTCGGAGACCATCTCAACCCCGATCGCAAGCTGCTGCAATACGATCCGGATGCCTTGGCGAGCTTCGACGTGACGCCGTGGTTGCCATGGAACTACGTCAAGCGAATAAAGAAGGAATAGGAATAAAGAAGCATGGACGGGGCGGCTCGATGGCTTGCCCCGTTTTATTTCGCAGGTATTTGATCTTGCTCAAGTCCCCGGGAAGGGTATGGGAAGCTCACATGAAAATTACCATTTATTCGCACGATGATTCTCATCCTTTCGGACCGCCCAATTCTCAAACATTCGGACAGTAGTTTCGATGCCGAAGTAAGAAAAAGTTGGCGAGCCTGTGTCGCAAAGTAACCATTCAATCCGTATTTGCGACGTGATCTTGGCACTGTCAAGCGTCGTGGAATAACGAAGGGCGGTTTACCGCCCGAGGATATGCCGCGAAAGCACTTGACAGCGACAAGAGGCACGGTGATAGCCTAGGCCGAGGAGGAGAGCTTCTGACCTCCTCCCGAGCCACGTAACGGCGAACGCGGTGGGGGATTTGGGGGAGGCAAAGCCTCCCCCATGGGTGTCCGAATGTTCAGGATTGTCCCTTAGCTGTCTGACCAAGTGTGTGAGATTTTGAGGGTCCACATATTTGAGAAGCATCGTACGAATGATCAAGATTTCTCACATGAGAATCATCGTCCGAATAAACAGTAATTTGACGAATCAGAAATATCCCTTTGCCATTTCTTTGTTAGTCAGAAGGCGACGAGCACAAATAACATTAACAAAATTCAATGCCTTTCTTGAAAGTTTAAATAAATAAGATCTTTCAATGTGGGTAAATATTTACAGGATTCAATCTCTTTCTTTATCTTTGAAATGTTATCTATGTTCTCAGAAACATCTTCATCACGTTTGTTTGGCATCAACTTTTCTAACGCTCGAGACAATGTTGACTCGTCGGAATAATCAATATAAAAGGGTAAAGCGGTCGCATGAAACGAGAAAGGCATTGCCATTTTGATAACACCTGGGCCAGCATAAGAAAGAATTCTTTGTATTTCATTATTATCTTTCCTATTATTCTCTGACCAGATTATGCGGCCGTGCGCTTCCTTCTTTGCAAGATATTTTGACAAATCACCGTACAATATTAGGCAATCGTAAATCTTTCTATCGCGATTAGCCAATTCAATCAGTTTTCGATAGCTTGGAAACGATAGGTTATTATTCTGCGGAAAAATCCGTGTTTGAGGCGCAAACGAAAGAAAAGAACAACGAATAGCAGAAGCAATCTCTCCAACAAGCGAAGATAATAAAATTGAACCATAACCCCCTTTAGAGCATCCAACAAAACAAATTCTATCGTATCCTTGCAAAGCAACTATATCAGAAATTTTCCTCGCGAGAGTACCTGCCAAATAAGTAAAATAAGTACTTCTTAAGTCACTTATGAAGAGGGTGTCTATGTCAAAAGGATATTTATAAAATGCATAGTTAGCTTTGTGAGAACAAGAAACAATCAGAGCGTTGCTCAGAATGGGGGTCTGATATTTTCTCAACTCCATTTTATAATTAGACGACAATGTCATATCAGAACCCGTATTCGTATTTTTCTCTATAAAATGATTCCGCAAACATTAATTCAGACATTTTTCTTTCAAATGTGCTATAAGGAATAAATCGTGCAATTCGATTTGCAATCACAGAATCTTGGTGAGTTTTTTCCAAATTTGAATAGATGAATGCTAAATTTTTTATCGTAATATTGAAAAACTCCGATCTTACCAAGTCTAGCTGGGCTCTGAGTTGATAATAATTTTTATAAGCGTCAGTTATTTTATGATACAAAATAGTTCCCCAATCTTTTTCCTTTGGGTTCATGCAATAATCAGGCAGTCCAATATCACTCTGGAAATATTTTAGTTTGTGGTGTATTTCAGCAGTGAAAGGTATTCCACCCATTCCAAAAGATATCATTCCTGCATGCCCTCTAATCCCAAATACAAAAGGTACATTTGAATAATATTTCAATCCACAATAAAGGTCTTCTTTAACAGGATTGCCGAATAATTCTATCACTTTATATGTATGACCGCTTTCTCGCAGATATTTATAAAAGTCGAGATCTCCTCGGTTATGCGCCACTATCTCTATTTCCCAATTATCTTTTTCTAGGAGACAAATAGTCTGCAAAATTTGTGAATAGATATCGTTTCGGTCAAATCCGGCTGCTATCTGTCTTTGCCCAACAATCACATTAAATGCGATTTTTTTCTTTTTCTCAGGGATTGGTCTGAAGATGTCGGGACACAAATAACTACTTATAGTTGTAGGGCAGGGCTGATATTTAATTCTATCTCTTAATTCCGGTCTCAGATATTGCTTAATTGTCAAAATTGAGCCATGATTTCTAAGTCCGACAAAAAGACTTTTTTCAACAGTTTTATTTAAATGTTTGACGAAATTTTCACCAAAATCTTCTTGCCCAATAAATCGATTATTTCCGACAGCAAATAAAACCAAAGGGATTTGAATTCTCTCAAGATTAGAAAAAGAGCATTGCCATTGCCATCCACTTTTCGAATTTTTTACTGTATCCTTTAAGAAGAGCCCCCCCCCGCCGAGAATGGCTAAATCAAATTTATTGATTTGCTCAATAGTTTGCTTTCCGAACGGCTGTCGAAGACTTCTGGTTTTTGTAATAAGAAAGCTTTCTCTTCGATTGCATGTATTAAAAGTCTGTCTAACTAATTCGAAAAGAATTGAGTCACCGTAATTTAGGTAAGTTTTAAGATCAAAATGGAATGCAGAATATTTCATGGCAACTTATTCCACATCTTAATAAGAAAGTTTCTGATATAGCTTTTATTTTTTCTTTTTGTTTTTTCTGCTGGTTTTGCTACCTTCTTTAAGGCTTTCAATGATTTTATTTCTAAATCTTTGTTTTTTAGTGTTTCGTTGAATTTTGCTGATCGCCTTGATGCGTATATCTTACTGAATTTGAATAAAATTAAAAGATCTTCTTTATTCAAAACGTCTAACCATAATTGGTTTAGGCTTTCGTACTTTGGATCGAAATCCAAAATGTCCCAAGGCTTTACCCCGACATAGTGTAATATTGAGATATTTTCTTTATCGAAAATCCAACTTCGCTTGTCGTAATTTCGTTTTAAATAATTGTATTCTGGTGGTATATAGGTTATTTTATCTTTTAAAATTTCATTTAAAAATCCTTGATCTCCTCCGTCAGTACTAGCAATATTATTTTTAAGCCCCTCATCTATAAGATTTTTTAACTCTTCAGATGGGGTAAATACTAAGACGCCACTATTAAATCCCTGTGCGTACTTAAGCCCCCAGTCAGGAGCTGCTGAAATTTGTGTCTTCAAATTAAATAATAGATCTATATTTTTTAATACTATACAGTCGCTGTCTATATATATAAGCTTGTCATATTCAACAAAATCAAAGATTCTTAATTTATTGTAGGTATCCTTAAATCTTGATTGTCCATGAGCATTTGGGTTGCTAATCGGTCTAATTTTAAAAATTTCTATATTTTGTTCTTTGATGAGCAGAGATGTATTTTCATTATCCGCACATAGAACAATGATCTTCGTATCTGTAAAGCGCCTGATTGAACGAATTAAGGCAATTAAGCCTAAAATGTATCTTCCGCTGAAATAAGTAATATATGCGTTTTTCCCTGTTATTTTTGAGTCAATTGGCTTCTCAAAATGCAACTTCCATTGCAAAGATTCTGTTTTGATTTGTGTAGACTCTAAGTGTTTTCTGACAAAATTAAGGTCAATGTCTTGTTGTTTTTCATCCTTAATTAAGGATTGATACTCCTTGAAATTGAATTCAATTTCGTCAGAATCTAAACCTGCATAAACCATGGCCAATGCATAAACCGACGGTCTCGGTTTTGGCATAATCCATGCAAGAGTTTCGGAATTTTTAATTAACTCTACAATTTCTGGAATTTCACAATATGACTCAAAACTGTCAAACTTGACTTTTCGCGAAGGAGAGAAAATAATCTCGTCACTGTGAATCGTTAAACTTTTATTTCTTGATTTAATTTTCATAATCAATTAAATGCAATATTGGTATCAGGAAATTCTTGTTGAATCAAAGAGAGTATTCTCTTGTCGGTGTCGATGCTGTGATTCGCTTCATAACCTGGTTCAATATCTTTGGACTCCAGTGCTCTTCTTGATTTTTCAGTTTGCGAATAAAAATATCTTTCACCTTCGCCTTGATAAAAATCAATCCCGTATATTTCAATGTTTTTAAAGCCTAAAATGGCAGCGGTAGCGATCATTTGTATGCCTTGAGTCGGCAGCGGACGTTTAACGAACTCCTTTCCTAAGGCATAATTCTCTGAAATTAAATTCCAATGACTATAACACGCAACAAAATTCGATCGGTACAAATAGTCGTTGATTGAACTATTTTCAAAAAAATTAAATGGAGCAAAAAACCTTTTTATATTGTATTTTGATTGAGAAAGTTGACGTAACATCTCCTGGTTATAAATACCACAAAAATACGCATCAACATCGAGACCAAACTTAACTTCGTTTTCTAAAAAAAACCAATTCGTCCTACAAACAAAAGCATTTTCTAAACAAGGATTAGCTTTTGCACAACTAGGACCATTACCAAAAATGAAACAACTTCTGTCCAAGTATGGCTCGATAGACCTTCTGATCGCAGCATTGTGATCAGAGACACTGTTTATAAAGCGAGGAAAATTGCTCATAATTATTTCAATTGTTCTTCAGAAATTAAACTGAAGAACAATTGCCTTACTTAAATTAAGCTTTAAACTTCAACTTATTTCTCTGAGCGATTTCAATCGGAAGGATTTCTGCGTTCTTTGCCGTCAAC
>ENA-OPXB01001049-OPXB01001049.1-human-gut-metagenome-genome-assembly--contig:-NODE-1049-length-16403-cov-15.217641_pt1 | contig 16403 bp, 18 predicted proteins | sample MGYA00241516_ERZ502024 | MGnify/ENA primary metagenome ERZ502024 (study PRJEB25962, sample SAMEA2041926) | human gut metagenome | biome: human gut; feature: human-associated habitat; material: faeces...
ATGTTTATAACTAACTCTTCTTTTTGTTTGAATTGCGCTGTAATAGTTCCTGAAGTAATTATCAAAAAAAATTCCACCTTTGCAGAAAAAATGAATTTAGATAATTTGACTAAAATAGTCCAACATGAGATTAATGCCATCGCACAAGTGAATAAATTAAAAAGCCTTTGCTGCCAGCTTTCTATTACAGCTAAAGACTACTCTACCATCATTAATATATCGCCTAACTTCATAGCTCAAAAGAACCTTGGAGGAAGCTATGATACAATTATACATGAAGTATCAGAAGACAATTCAGTATATCACTCCCCTATCGAGATTTTCAATCTCATCATGGAAAGCAAAAAGATTTCACCAAATACTAAGCTGAACTATAAAAGGACGAAAGAGCTGCTTATAGAATTTGCTCCATTGGCCAGCTATCAAGATATAGATAAACGATTCATAAGAGCATTTGAAATTTATCTGACTCGTAAAAATCTTTGTGCAAATACAATTCTTAAATATCTGAAGTGTCTCAAAAGAGCATTAAGGCTTGCGCAACAAACCGGGCAAATAAAAGAAACAATAGAGGAACTATTCTCACTAACGGTGACAAAAGCAGAAATAATCCGGAAAGAGTCTCTTACCCCTCACGAGCTTAATAAGCTCCAGGAATATTTAATTTCCAATTTTACAAATATGGAAAGCGATTATCGAGAAGCACTTTCAGCATTTTTATTTTCATGTTATACCGGCATACGCTACTCTGACATATGTCAATTGACATATGCAGATATGAAACGCATTAAAAACAAAAGATGGCTCATCTTCACCATGCAAAAAACAAAACAAAAAGTATATGTGCCACTCGACCAGATTTTCGGAGGAAGAGCATTAAAAATTATGAGACTGTTTCACCGTACCCGAGGAAAATTGTTTTATCTTCCCAGTAATGCCAAATGCAATAGAGTGATTAAGAGAGTATACAAAAATCAGCAAATAGGGAAAAAGAACATATCATTCCACACCGGAAGACACACAGCAGCCACTCTCCTACTTTTTTATAAAATACCGTTGACAACCATTCAATCCATTTTAGGGCATACCCATATAACTACCACTGAGATATATGCAGAACAGAATGAAGCGACAATATACAACTCGATTAAAGGTGTGAAATTCAAGGAATTTATTTGAAAAAGGCAGGTACGCCGTGACACGTACACTGCCCAGGTCGAAAGGACCGTCGAATTTCTATGCAAATATAAATATAATCATTATTCCATACAAATCATAGAAATCATAGAAATATAATGCATTCTCAGATTATGGGCATCCATATATTTACATTTCTACGCATCTATATTTCTACATGTTTATATATTTATATGTTTATATTTCTACGCATCTATATTTGCAGATATGCAGAAATATATTATTTTTGCATTGTCGAATTTCTAAAACATATATTATGATAAAAACAATTTGTCCACTGAACTACAAAGGCGGTGTAGGTAAGTCTACAACCGCATACAATCTGGGCGTTGCCCTATGGTTACTTGGTAAGAAGGTTTTACTTATTGATACTGATACACAATGTAACCTCACAAATCTCATCGGATTCTCACAAAAAGAAGGGGATGCAACCTTCTATGAATGGTTGACTAAAGAAGAACAAAAGATGCCGGCATATGAACAATATCCGGGTTTATATTATGTACCTGCATCTTATGAGCTTTCCAACATCGAGAGTTACCTGATGAACAAGAGAAATAGAGATAAAATACTTGCCAAGAAATTGTCTCCTTACCTCTCCCCTCTCCCTAACGGAGATTACTTGTTCGACTATATCATTATTGACTGCGCACCGAAAGAGGGAATCGTTAATGACAACGTCATGAGCGCAAGTGACTATGTGCTGATACCTACAGAATGTTCAGGATTCTCTTTGCAAGGAATGCAGAATCTTATGTTCTCAATAAAAGATGTGAAAGAAAACCTGAATGAGAAACTTGAAATTCTCGGTTTCTTACTTATCAAATATGACAAGCAAACAAGAATCTCCAAGCAGGTTACAGAATTCTTTGAAACTAACTATCCAGACAAGGTTTTTAAAACCAAAATCAGGAAGAATGTAAAGTTCGATGAATCCCCATTAAGGCATCAAGGCATTTTCGAATACGCACCCGATGCTAACGGAGCTGAGGACTACATGTCATTGGCTGAAGAAATAACGGGTGAGAAGCGTCCAGAAGATTGGAGAGAAAAGTCTCTGCACGCATGGAATGTAAAAAATAACATTAAAGAAGAGGAGGAATAAGTATGGCCAATAACAAGCCTATAGATTTTGGAATTCAAAGCTTCATGGATAACGTGGCAGAAAATAAGCCTGCCACACCTTCTGTAGAATCGGCAAGCATCGCCCAGAACGAGGTAAGACAAGAAGTAAAGCGGTCTCCAGGTCGACCAGCTAAATCTACGCAGCGTTCTGAGCGAATAATCTTTAAACTCGATACAAAATCTTATACAGAACTATCCATGATTAAAGTATTAAACCGTCTGGATATTCAGGACGTTGTTTTTGCTGCCACGGTAAAGTTTCTGAAGGAGTTCAATTCTGATAAGGGATTGACAACTGAAGGAATCGAGTTGGTAAAGGAGATAAAAGAACAGTACGAAAAGTGAGAATAACTCCATATTTATAGGCATCTATATATCTGCAAATATATATTTGCAGATATATAGATGCCTTTTTTAGCGGTACAAAATCACACAATCTTCGACTTCGGTAGGAAGACCGAAAAGAGGGTAGTGCGTGAAATAAGGTTGCGCTTCTTCATCAGCTGGAGTGCAGACAATATCTACACCAATTTGCTCAAGAGCTTCATCTATCTGTTTGACTTCTTCATCTGTCAGACCAGTCATGTCGCCATTGAAGATGTAGCCAAAGGCCCATGTCGGTATTTTTCCAATTGTTTTTTTCATTTCCATAATAATACAATTATACATGTGTATAATTCTACGCATATAAATGCGTGGAATTACGAAATTATTCCTCCAAGGTAATTGAAACTTTTTCAAAGAGTTTCGGGTCATTCCGCTTGAGTTGTTCAAGATACCATTTTTCACAAGTGATTTCAATATCTGTTCCATCGAAATAGAAAGGATAACCCACTGCTGTGAGAAGTGCGGCCAATCTTGCCGGACTACCACTGATTACAAATGTTTTTAAATCCAAAGCCATAGTTATTTATTTATGGAGTGGGAGAGTCCCCACTCCTTGTGAAACTTATAATCTTCCTTCATCAGCATAACTGAAATATTCGTTATTTCCTATAATTAAATGGTCAAGCACCTTAATGTTCATCATTCTGCCAGCTTCAACCAAAGCACCTGTCAACCTATCATCATCCCTGCTTGGAGTAAGATTACCGCTTGGATGGTTGTGTACTAAAAAGAATGAAGTTGCTCCGCATAAGAGGGCTTCTTTCATTATTACCCTTACATCAACTTGCGTTGAAGCAATCCCACCTATTGAAATTCTCAGCTTACGTATTACTTTCGCAGCTTGATTAACATAGATAACCCATGCTTCTTCTACCTTTAAATCACTCATAACAGGTGACATGAGCTTAAAAACATCATAGGAACAAGAAACTTTAGGATACTTGGATAATGCAGCCTGACCTCTCTTATAAAATTCAATAGCAGCCAAAGCAAGTTTCTTGCGTGCAGGAGTCATTTTATAAATCACTTCATCAAGTGTACATACATTGCCATACACAACCTCTTGCTCTTTAACCATCATAGATACACTTTCTTGGTTAGTGAGAATGTAAGCAAGTTCGGCCATGTCCATCGCTCTAAATTCTCCATTAATTTCGAAATTTTTCGTTTCCATACATCTATACATTAATAAGTTAAACATCAGCCGCGGGTGAATTATTCTAACTCCAGATTCAGGAGCCTTTTTCAATTCTTTTTTCTCCCTATACGACTTTTTTTTTAATCATTCTCTCCCCGAGTTCTTTCGCCTTTTTCGATGCAATAATTGTGCGCCTGACCGTAGATGTATGCAAGGGAACCGTTATGAAAAATACCGCACAGCTATGCTGCTCAGGATATTTTTCATAACGGCACAAAGTGCCTTGCAGACTTCTACAAGGCGCACTACATTCGCATCATGAAAAAGGGAAAATCGGGGAGAGATACACTACGAAAAAGGAGTATAGGAAAAGAGAAAAAATGAGCAATATATACCATAGTGTATCATGAGATTTCATTATATTTGTATTTATTACCAACAATAACCATGAATAAGGAACCACGAAATTTAGCGACCTACAAAGAGTTCGGAAAGATGCTTCGAGCTGTTGCCGATATTTATTCCCAAATGGGTGATACTCCATTGGAAGAAGAAGGTTGGGAGAGAGAGGAAATATCCAATGCAATCTACTTCATCACCAACAAACATGATTTTCAGGACTTCGTTCAGCCGTGGAAAGATGCTTTTCTGCGCAATCCAATTGATGTGACGGAAGCAAAAAAATGGGCTGAATACGTTAGAGATTGCCGGGATAAAGGAATACCCTGTGATTACCAGGAATACGAAAAGCAAAAAAGTTAACCTGATGGAACAAGGAGAAATTATATTATACCAGCCGGACGAAGCAATCAAGCTGGAGGTTAGAATGGAAGATGAAACAGTCTGGCTTACTCAGGCACAGATTGTAGAACTATTTCAATCAAGTAAAGCTAATATCAGTGAACACATTAAAAATATATACGAACAAGAAGAACTGGAAGAAAGTTCAACTGTTCGGGATTTCCGAACAGTTCGGCAAGAGGGTAGGCGTCAGGTTGTTCGTAACCTTACATATTATAATTTGGATGCAATCATATCCATTGGCTTTCGTGTCAATAGCAAACGAGGTATTCAATTTCGTCAATGGGCGAATAAGGTATTAAAAGAATATCTTCTGAAGGGATATTCCATAAACCGACGTCTTTCAGAGCTGGAGAAAACTGTTGCTTTACATTCAGAGAAGATAGACTTCTTTGTCCGCACTTCACTGCCGCCGGTGGAAGGTATCTTTTATGACGGACAGATATTCGATGCATACAAGTTCGCAACAGATTTGATTAAGTCGGCCAAGACTTCCCTTGTGCTGATAGACAATTATGTCGATGAATCGGTGTTGCTCATGCTGAGCAAACGAAATCCGGGCGTGTCGGCTACGGTCTATACGCAAAGAATAACTCCGCAGCTGCAGCTTGACCTTGACAAGCATAATGACCAGTACCCGCCCATCAACATGAGAACTTACCGGAACGGGCACGACCGGTTCCTGATAATCGACGATAGGGAAGTGTACCATATTGGAGCCTCACTGAAGGATCTGGGCAAAAAAATGTTCGCGTTCTCCAGACTCTCTATACCTGCAAAAATGATTTTGGACATTCTATGAAAGATGAAGATATAGAAATGAAATTTAAGCTGGAGATGGACGTGATAACGCCAATTCCCAGAACAATCACACGAAAATTTTCAAGTCTAAGACACATGCGACAATGGAAAAATCGCAACGAGATTGACAGCTGTCTGTGGTGTGTCAACAGCCGGACATACACCAGGAATGAAAAAGGAGAGTGGGAACAGTTTACCATATTCGGCAAACAAATCGTTCTGAAATCCGAAATGGAGAACGCACTCCGACACATGGCAGTGAAAGGATACAACCAGCTGACACCTGAAGAGTGTAATGAACTCAACCGAAAGTTGCGTGAGGACAAATGAATCCTTAAAGGTTTCATCTTTTTAAAACTGAATCCTTTAAGGTTTCAACATTTGAAATATTCGTATTTCTATATATTTACGCATTTGTATTTCTGCATATCTATATATCCACGCATCTATATTTGTAGATATATAGAAATTCCTTCTCAATCCAATAGGGGAAAAAACATTAGAATGTAGCTGGTTAGGGAGAAAAATATTATATTTGCAGATATGAGGAAAGAATTAGGAAAATGGCTGATGGATATAGCCAAATACATTACTACGGCTGTTGTACTTTCATCAATTTTTGGAGACGTACAAGAAAAGTGGGTAATATACATTGGAGGTTCTTTGGCAATAGTAGTAACTCTCCTTGCAGGTCTTTGGCTTGTTAGGGAAGAAAAAAAGAAAGGAGAATAAGATGGGAGCATTGGTAATGTTTGGACTTGTTTCTGTAATAGCCATCGTAGGAGTGATTTACTTCAACCACCAGGACAAGAAAGAAGAACATAAAGCTAATAATAAAATTTAAAAGAAGAGTTGAATGATATGGCAACTGTCGCAAAATTTGCGACAACTCAAAAAGGTAAGAGAATAATATGGGAGCAATTATCATGTCAGTGCTTGTTTCTGTAATAGCCATCGTAGGAGTGATATACTTCAACCATCAGGACAAGAAAGAGCAACATAAAGCTAATAATAAAATTTAATTCAAAGTATGGGAAGAACCGTGATTGATTATACCGAATGTGCATTTTGCCATAAGAAATTTGATGTGGCAACTGAGGATATTGCTTGGGAAACAAAGGTAGATATGGGTGAAAGAGATGATAATCCTTCACTACATGATTATATTATTTCTCAAAAGTTGGAATGCCCAAAGTGTGGAAAAGAGAATGATATGATATTAACTATGAAAGCTGATACATTGGGAATGAATGAGGCTATAGAGAACATTGAGAATATATCACTTGTGAAAACAGAGTATGACCAGTTGACACATGAATAATAAAATGATATGGGAGCATTAATCATGTTTACCTTGGTTATTGTGATAGCCAATGTCGGAGGATTTTATTTTTTGATGCAAGACAAAAAAGAAGCTCATAAAGCAAAAAAATAAAAAAATAATGCTCGGTTATCGCAAAATCTGCGGTAACTGAGCATTTTCTTCAAACTAATAGGGGAAAAATCTTTCAAAATTCTATATTTCTGTATATCTATATATCTGCGCATCCTTATATTTACACATCTGTATATCTACGCATCTATATATCTAAAATAAAAAACCCCGGTGCATCACTGCAGCGGGGAAAATTAAATAGATGTATAGAAAATTCGGGGGTTCAATTATACCAATCAGCTAAAGATACGTTGATATAGTTCAATGTTTCATCCCACACATCTGCTCCCTGGTAATTATTATTGAAAAGATAATCTGCATCCAGACGAAGCAGCGTCCACTCGGATGAACCTTCAGGCTTCCAGTACAGATGAATTACTGGCCCAGCATATTCATTACCATAGCTGTCTGTCGGCTTAGCATAGTATTTAGTAACCTTACACTCCATGATTCCTTTCCAGTAGCGGATACCTGGCTGAATGTCCACACTCACCCTGCCGATTTCATCCGCCCACTGCACATCATTTGTTGTATTCTGTTTCTGGGTGCTGGGTCGATATGAATTTGACTTCAGCTTAAATTCACGCTCCCAGACCGCCTTGATTTCACCTTTCAAGGCTTTCTTTCCCTTATTGGAAAGGGTATACACCACATTAAATGATTCATTGTAGGGAATATCATAACTTAAGAAATTTGTATTATCTCCTTCTTTCTCAAGCAAAATATCCCTTAACGCCGGCAGATTATCCGGAGCAGGAGCCTTCACCTCATACATCCATTCCTCGGGTGAACCATTCTGCTCATAATCAATTGCCTTAAACCAGGTAGATTCACCTTTTCGCTGGAACAGCGGTACAAGCTGGTATGTACCCGGTGCGGCCGTCACATAGCACTGAATCTTTTTCCCGTCCCAGTTTCCCTGAATTTTGATGTCAATAGGCTGGAACTTCTCCACAATCTGACTGCCTTGCATAAACACAAAACGTACTTTTCCCTCAAACAGTTCACTTCCCCAATGAGTATAGAAAAGGCCGAAGGGTTTTCCTTCATTCTGGTAACAATCGTATCCGAACTCTGTATGATTAGTCCTAATCGAAAACTGGTTTTCAAAATCAGAAAAATCAACCTCTCTGATAACAATATCATCCGTTTTCCCGAACTGGCTCCAGTATTCCACATCAATGGGCACATCTTCCTTGTTAACCTCACCATTATACGCACCCTTAATCTTGATGGAATAGGTATAGATTTTTCCAGCTTCCCATTCATGATAGGATGGGAAGGTATAACTCATATCCTTTCCGTCCAGCTTGAAGGATACGGATACGTCCTGCGGATGATAAAGCGGGGGCAAGATAGCTTCCGGAACTGTCGGATTGGCATCATTCAGCATATATCCTCCACCGATAGGTATATCACTCTTTTGATTCTGCTTCCATACAGCTCCGTCCTGGATATTCACCTTCAGGTAGGAAGTCACATTACGAATGGTCACGTCCGTAATCATTCCTTCACCCAAATATTCGTCACGCAGAATCTTTACCCTGACAAGCGAAAGCGCATGATTCATTTCCGGCTTTGCAGTCGGGAAATCAGACGTAACCACACACTGGCCATACATCACATCTTCCTGCTTCGTCACATCAATGTCAAGATACATATCACTGATGTTTTCCGAATAGGGATGATAAGCATAAACGGTCTGTTCCTTCTGCACCTCGTACGGTTCAGCGGCTATCCACTTACTTCCATTATAGGTATATTTCAGGTTCTTGTCTTCCGTGTACAAACCTATTTCATTGCCAGTCTGCCAGGCATTGATTACTCCACTTCTGGATTCAACCAGATTTTTAAGTGTGGCATCCAACCCTAGCAGCAGTTCTTCATTTATTGGTTTATCAGAATCATCCTCTGATTCTCCCGGTTCTTCAGGTGTTTGCTCGGTATTACCATTTCCTTCCGGAGGTACCGGAATTTCATCAGTCTGACAAGCCGTAAAACATAACGGCAAAAGTCCAATCAGCATGTAGTTTCGAATTTTCATAACTTATTCTATTTAATTTGTAACACAAAGATACAATTATTTTTTATTTGCACCTTATCAAGTGCATTATAATTTCCACTCATTAATCTTTTTTCACACATAAAGGATGAAAGAAATACATTTAGAGTGCAACGTTGTTGCACTGGTGCATACATAGCTTTGCAGTATAAATCAAAAAATTAAAGACATATGGAGAAAGAAAAACTTAGAGAAAAAGCATTGAAAATGTATGCAGAATTGATGGTTCAAAAAATTAAGGAAGTAGACGCCAGTGATTGGCAAAAGCCTTGGTTTGGAACCAATTTTTCTGGTCAGGCACAAAACATCAATGGCAGAAGGTATAATAACTTCAACCAGATACTTCTTTCATTTATAAGTGAAGAAAAAGGATATAAGGTACCCGTATTTCTAACATTCAATCAGGCTAAGGAGATGGGCGCAAGCGTCCTGAAAGGAGAAAAGGGATTTCCTGTTAATCTTTATACGCCAATAATTACAGATAAAGAAGGAAATAAAATTTCAAAGGAAGTATATTCCAGCTTAACTGACGCAGAAAAGGAGGCATATACAGTTAAGCCATATACTACATTCTATCATGTATTCAACGTTGAACAAACTAACTTTAAGGAGATACAGCCTGAAGCCTGGGAACACATGTTAGACCAGTTTTCATTAGAAAAACACGCACAAGGTAATGAATATGTAAATCCTTTCCTTGACAAGCTGATTAAAGAACAGAATTGGGTATGTCCAATCCATCTCGAGAAGCAGGACAGAGCTTTTTATAATTGGAAGGAAGATGCTATTACTTTGCCTACATTTGAGCAGTTCGCTGACAAGAAAGAATTTTATTATACCGCATTACACGAAATGGCGCATTCAACCGGACATCATTCGCGTCTGAACCGCACATTCGGTAAGTTTGGTGATGAAAGTTACAGCAAGGAAGAACTTGTAGCGGAATTATCTTCCGCCTTCGCAGGGAAACAGCTTGGTATGAACCCACTTCCCAGGAAGGAAAATGCACAATATTTGAAAGGATGGCTGGAGGCTATTGATAAAGATCCGGAGTTCCTTTTTAAAACATTGAAAGACGTAGGACGGTCTGTAACCATGATTGAGAACAGTGTATCAGCTGTATCCAACCAGCAAGTGGTCCAGCCAGAACAGCATCCTGAAATAATGAAATTCTATAAGGACAATGACGGAATCATTAATGCCAGCGTAAAAGAAAATGACCATATAAAAGATGTGGTGATTTATCCACGTGGAAATGAATTCTGTTTCTCAATGGGAAATATCGGAAGTAAAAACATGCAAACCTACTTTCTTACACCAGGAGAAACAAAAACTGTAAATGATTTATTGCAGAACAATATACTTTCCAAGAAAATAAAAAGCGTCCGTAAAACGCTCATACTTGATGGTGATACAGCCACTATTGAATATGCAGGTAAAAATTATGACGCTACTGATGTTATCAAAACATTAAAGAAAGACAACATTAATGTGGACAACATTAGTACGTCGGAGTGGGAGAGACTTCTAAAAGGCCAGGGGTTACAACTGGACAAATCAAAAAAAGCAGTATACAGCATTACTAAAACGCCTGCGGGATACGGTATGAAGGTTATGAGTGTTGCAAAGAATATAACCAAAACAGCGAATATAGAAGCTGAACCTTAAATATTGACAATTATGGAAGAGAATAAATTAGACTTCAAAGCTCAATCCAATTATATAGTCGTTACGGAAAAAGATAACCCCAAAAATGTTGCCCAAATTGAATATAGCCGAACGGTTTCAATACTTTCTGGCAGTACATTCACTCCTGAGAATCTCCAGAAGATATACCATATGGCAGAACATGGTAATATGATATGTGATGGTTTCGAATCGTTTTTTCCTCATGGGCACCTGGTACTCACTCCAATAAATAGGCTTAGTAAAGAATATTTAAATCCAGAGACAGATATAGTTGAACAATTTTGTATAGAAACGATAGACGGTAAAGAGTACGTCTGTACCGGTAAAGGAGTAATCGTTCCGAAATTACCTGAAGACTTTAACGATATTCCGCACATCTCAAATCCGGAAGATAAGAAGTACATGCTTACGAACTATACGAAAGAATACGACGGTCAAACATTGTACCGCATCCGCGCATTGAAGGACTTCGGTAATGTAAAGGCGGGAGAACTTGGTGGATTCGTCTCAGGAGAACATAATCTATCCCAAGAAGGGGATTGCTGGATAAGAAACAAAGCCATAGTTCGCGAAAATGCTCTTGTAAAAGATAATGCATGCGTTGGATTAGATGCCCGTATAGAGGGGAATAGCATTATTTCAGAACAAAGCTATGTAGGAAGTAACTCAATCGTTTCAAAAAATGCACAAATAAAAGGAACCTCCGTAATAGAAGGAAATACATATGTTACTGATAACGTAATATTATCAGGAACATATACTGACGAATATGTAAAATTGTATGGCAACGCCCGTATAGAAAATGTTGAAATAGGTGGAAACATAACCATTAAAACCAATCAACATATTACCTCTCAAAATGAAATTGAAAAACTTTCGCAAGTTCCTGATTCTAATTTGGAGAGTGAAAAATATGTGTTTACAAACGAAACGAAAGAATATGACGGTCAAACATTGTACCGCATCCGCGCATTGAAGGACTTCGGTAATGTAAAGGCGGGAGAACTTGGTGGATTCGTCTCAGGAGAGCACAATCTATCCCAAGAAGGGGATTGCTGGGTTGATTATTTTGCTACCGTTACACATAATGCACGAATAACGGATAATGCAATAGTAAGTGGGAAAGCAGTTGTTACCGACAACGCTAGAATAACCGAGAATGTCATTATAAATGACAATGTTAAGATAGGTGGAGATGTTAAGCTATCAGAGTATGCACAAATAAAAGGTTTCGCTTGCACCGACAAACAAGAACAAGCTGATGGAATTTGCTCACAGGGAAAAACCTCACAATCAAAAAGACTTTTTTTTAAATGCGAGTATGGTAAAATACACATTTATGAAGAAGGAGATAAAGCTTATTCAGCCATAATAAACAGTGATAGAAAGATAGAAATAACTCCTGGTAAAATATTCACCCATGATAACCTCCAAAAAGTATATGATATGGCTGATAGTGGGAATATGATAGTCAGTGATGGCAAATTCAGGAATCATTTTGCCTTACCTATTATTCACAGAATTCCGAAAAAGGAATATGTGGACAATATTAAAGATGAAGTGAGTCAGCTCTGTATAGAAACGATAGACGGAACAGAATACGTCTGTAATCATCGTAATGGCGAAATTTTTCCGGGCAAACCAGAGGACTACAGAGATATACCAATAATCGTAAATCCGGAAGGGAAGAAATATATCCTTACCGATTACACCTGTCAAGTTGACGGTCAAACATTGTACCGCATCCGTGCTGTTAAGAGTTTCCCTGGTGTGAAAGCTGGAGAACTTGGCGGGTACGTAGCAGGTGAACACAATCTATCCCAAGATGGGATATGTTGGATTTTTCCCAAAGCAGTTGTAAGAGAAAACGCATTAGTTAAGGATGAAGCCAGAGTATTTGGCAAGTCACGATTAGAAGGAAATGCTTTGCTCGAAGAATATGCCAGAACATATGACTTTTCTCACATATCAGGAAACGCCCGTATAGGGGGAAGTGCACAGGCTTCAGGCTATTCCCGGATTTCGGGATTTGTACAAATGTCAGGTGAAAGCCGTGCAGAAGGATATGCACAATTATCAGGCAGCGTAATATTAACAGACGGAGCACGTGTTCATGACCACGCAAAGCTTTCCGGGAACGTGCAAATGTCAGGAGATAGCATTGCATCCGGATTTGCTGAAATAACAGATAATGTACACCTCCATAATGAAGTACTCGTCTATGGACATGCGAAGATTTCCGGTAATGTCCGTCTATACGACCAATCCTCTGTCTCAGAATTTGCAGAACTAAAGGACAATGTACTCATGTGTGATGAAAGCTCTGCATTCGGAAATGCTCGCCTTTCCGGGAATGTACAAATGAGTGAAAACTCATGCATCAGCGGACATGCACAAGCTAAAGACAATGCAAAGCTGAAAGATGAATGCAATGTTTGTGGAAATGTAAAACTTTCAGGTGACTGTAATATATCTGGCTCCGCACAACTGTATGATAATGTACAGATACGTAAAAAAGGGCAGGTGAGTGGAACTGCTGAACTAACGGGAAATGTATGTGTCACTGAAAATGCCAAGATTGACGGTTATATAAAACTATCAGGAGATACCATTGTCAAGGGTAACACACATATCAGCATCCAGGAACAAGCAAATAAAGTGATTAAACCGTGTATCTGCAAAACATCATCTAACGAAATTACACTATAACTTAAAATAAAACTATATGGAAATTACAGGAATAATAAAAAAAATCTACCCCTTACAAGAAGGAACAAGTAAAAGTACTGGTAACAAATGGAAAAGCATGGAGTTCTTATTAGAAACAGAAGACAGATACCCACAAAGTGCCTGCTTACAGCTTATGAATGATAACTGTACCAGGTTCGAAATTAAAGAAGGTGATAAAGTCAAGGTACAATTTGACTTGAAAGCCAGAGAATGGGATAATAAAGCATATAATACGTTAAATGCTTGGAAGGTAGATAAAGTTCAATAACATTCAATTAAATACTAAGTAACGATGAAAGCAAAAATTTCAGAAATATTTAAATCACTATTCAACCAAGAACTAAGATTAGTTCTAAAGAACCCGATATCAATAGGCAGTATATCTGAGCCTTCAGAGGACTTGCAGTATACTGCAGTCCGTCTCGACGAGTACGCCATCAACATGATTAATAAGCCATGTGACCGTGCAAAAAAATATGTCATACTCAAGAATCCATATTATATCAAATTTATTGAGAATCCTTCTGAGGAACTACAGATTCTTGCTGTCAGCAAAGAACCTGATGCAATCAAACTTATAGAAAATCCATGCTTGCGTGCAAAATTTGCATGCATATATTCAGAACCCGAAAATATTAAATACATAGAAAATCCGGATAAAGAAATTCAGGTATCAGCAATACAAAAATCGCCTTACCTCATTAGTGATTTGGAAAATCCTTGTGAAGCAGCTCAGCTTACTGCGGTTTTGAACGAACCGGAGACTATTTTTTACATTTCTAAACCAGGTATCCGTACAATGCTGGTTGCCGTTGAAAAGCTCGCTGGTTTTAAAATATTCCCCAGTGAAAGGAATTTGGAGAGAATTACAGAAATTATTACACAATGCAACCGGCTCAAAGAAAATGACCTAAACTATAAGGAATACTTTAAGAATGAAATTATAAACTTAAATTAAACGATACGCTATGAGATTCAATTTAATAGAAAGTTTACGCTCACTTTTCAATGCAAGAGCGATAAAGAAAGATCCATTCAGCATAGTTTTACTGGACAACCCTTCAGAAAAGTTACTCTCTTCAGCTGTAAGTAAAGACAGCAGAGTCTTTCTTTTACTGAAGAATCCTTCAGAAAATGTCAGCCGAATTGCAATCTCTAAGAATCCATCTTTTATAAAACTTATCCCAAACCCGTCTGAAACACTACAGTTATTAGCGATAGGTAAAGACCCAACACAAATAGTAAACATTAAAAAACCCACATTAAAAACTCAATTAAAGGTAGTAACCGCATCTCCTGAATGCATCAATCTGATTGAAAACCCTTCCATAGAAACAATCAAGTTATATGTAGGAAATGATTACAAGAGGTTTTGGAATCTGAATTTAAGTAATGAGAAACAAGAAAAAGTATTTAATGAGATATTCCGTGGAAAAGAATCATGGAACATTCCAACTGAAGAACTTATTACCTGGTTAAGCAACTACACAAAAATTAAAGCTAACAATATAAAAGACATCTATAACACTATTAAAGACTCTATCAATGTAGATAGAATGAGCATTAAACAATGGCAGGAACTTATTACGACCGGTATGTGCCGTGTAGGGAAAAAAGAAATTGTGCTATCACAGAAGGATGGAGTTTATAACATAAATCAAGAAACAATAGAAAAACAATCAGATATTAAAAAAGAAAATGTCAAGTCTGAAGAGACAGTAAAGATAACACCGGAAGTCGAGAGAATATCACCCCAACAAACACACCTTCGCGAATGTCTGAAAGGCACGAAGAAGAAAATAACTGAAGTAGAACTGTTGGGTGAATTAAAGAACAACAATCTTACATTAGATGAAATGAGCACTGACCAAATCAGCGAATTAATCAAAAGTGGAGAAACATCAATTAAGGACAAAACCATTAAACTAAAGAAAGAACCATCTGGATATAAAATCAAGATAACAGAAAAGCAAAATAATCAGACTGGAGAAGCTGTCAAAGAATTACCCAAGATGCAGCTTCAAGAGGCACAGGAAAGTGTCGAAGAAATCCACCTCACTAAAGAACAATTAAAAGATATTGAGAAAAAAGGGTTCGCCAACATTCCGGGAGGAAAAATTATCAGCAAGATACAAACCCCAGCCGGCTATACATTAAAAGTTTATAATGTGATTAATACATTGACACGTCAGGGTCAAGCAGAAGCATGAAATTATGGTACATTCAAAATATTATAAAGAACTAAAGCAATATTTAGAAGATTATCATCCTAATCTGGTAAAGGATGAAGAATTTATTACAACACGTAGTGAACTAGCACAGGAGACATTTATTGAATGTTCAAGAGAAGGCATGAACATAGAAGAGTGCCAGAATGAAGTTAATGAAGTTCTGTATTCAGGACTTCATTTTTCTCTCTATCAGCTTGTCGAGGATATAATAGAGGAAATGAATCTCTCATTCAGCGATAAAGATAAGTTCATCATGCAAATGTTCCTGCTCATCCAGCCCATTGCAGAAAAATACAAACTGGACGACAATTTTGAGAGAACATCAGAATATGACAAACTGTATACAGAAATCAGCCAACATATTAACCAATACATCAAGGATTATGAGCTACAATAAAAGTCAGGTACTGACAGACAACATAAATGCCATTCGTACAGCTTTTCTTCTTCAATCAGAGAACCGTGCAGCCAATAGTGAAGAAAAGGCTATACTGGAGAAATACAGTGGTTTTGGCGGGCTTAAATGTATCCTTGATACGCGTCCGGTAGAAGAGTGGCCAGCTTCTGAAAAGATGCTCTTTCCACTTGTTGAAGAACTCAAACAGGTAATTAAGGAAAACAGTGATTCTGAATCTACTGCAGAGTCCTTCTACCGCAGCCTGAAGAACTCCGTGCTAACAGCTTTCTATACGCCAGAACAAATCGTCAAAACAATAGGAAAGCAATTAGAAAATTCAACTAAGGGAAATATTGAGCTGAATTCAACTTGCAAATGCAACAGAATTCTGATTAATAATTTGTTTAAAT